>BNJU01005664.1_pt1 | contig 114471 bp, 143 predicted proteins | sample 8539281 | NCBI WGS metagenome assembly BNJU01 (sample SAMD00202456, study PRJDB9452) | human saliva metagenome | isolation source: human saliva | place: Japan
GCTATGATTGTGATTGGTAATGAAAAAGTCTAGTAGAAATGAATCTACTAGACTTTTCTTTATAATGAAATAAAAATCTTATTTCAAATCTGACATCACTTGCTTCTTGGTAAAGGTGCGCTCTTGTTTGTTAGCTAGGAGCCTTGATGCGCATCAGGAGAATGGCACGACCTTCCGCACTTCAGTATGAGACGAGGTCATGCCCTATACTCTTTTCAGTTTGCGCCACAAAGGCTTGGGCATCCTCTTTCCGTTTGTCAAAGAGGCTTGGTACAGCGAAATATTCTGTCTGATCGGACACCTTTTCCTGTGCTTTCAAGATATAGCGCTGATTTTCAATCGGTGCGAAAAACTCGATCATGGTTTGCGAGAAGAGTTCCTTCTCTCGCATGGTTCCGCCCTTCAAATAGATCAGCGTGTTGATGGCATCCTTTCTGTCTCGTACGACTTGGATGCGGGTTTCTTGGGTCTGGATCTGGCCAGAAAGGAGTAGGGCTTGGTGGATAGCCTGGCCAAAGACTTCTAGCCGTTTATAAGGGCTCTTATAGAGATAGTAGCGAAGCCAAGCAAGGAGTGCGGGGACAGCTAAGAAGAATAGAAGAATAAGAGACGCTTTATTCCCTCCTCCTCTATGTGAATAGTAAAAAAGGTTGGCGAAAGCATCGGTCAAAGTGGCGGCCGTCAGCCAACGAGCTAGCTTCCTGGCGTCAAAAAATAGGGCCAGGGGCAGGAAGTGTTTATCCACTTGGACCTCATTTGCAATCTCCATATTCTCCAGAATCGGCAGGGCTTTTTGCCAGCCATCCCGGAGTTCTTGACGATGGGTGGAGCGCTCTAAGGTTTCTTCATTGAGTTTCTGCAACTGTTTTTTGGTATAGCGGATATTGTCAAAGGCTAGACGTTCAATACCAGATTCGATGAAGGGCTCTTTGTAATGGAGACCTAAAAATTGCTTCATCCGTCTTTCTAAGAGCTCCAGATCAGGACTGTATTCTTTCAACTGATCAGTGATGGCTTCGATTTCTTCCTTTTCAAGATCGGACTTTTCATACCATTTCTTTAGGGAAAGATTGATGGAGACCAGGTGCCAGATATTACTAGTCTTGTCTGGCTCCTGAGGCCACACTCGGATGGCACGGCCTCGCATTTGGTTGCTGAGCATAAAACTGCCGACAAAGCTCGCTAGGATAAGGGAATTGACGCAAGGAGCATCCCAGCCTTCTCCTAGAAGAGACTTGGTTCCAATCACGACTTGGATGAGTCCCTCTTGAAAGAGCTGGGTCACGGCTGTCACCAAATCATGTTGAGGAACCAACCAAGCGAACCTTGAGAAAGTCATCAGGAGATAATTGGCCGACACTTTGGTAAGTCAAACGATTCTCTCTAGAAGTTCTTCTAATCTTGGCTTAGCGACCGTGAGGATGATGACGATGCTACGAGTTAAGACAGCGATGGCAGGAGGAGTTGCTTGTTCTAAAGCTTTCCTGCGGATAGACTCGAAATAGAGAGGCACTCCCAATTGAGTAAATTGGGCGTCCTTATCCCCGAGATGAACTTCAAAGTCTTGGCGAATATAGTCTGTTAGGACCAGTTGGCACAGTCTGCTTCAAGAGCACTGGTATTCGGTCTTGAAAAATTTCTCGGACAGCATTTAGTTTTTCCGAGGGATTGGTTGAGCAGAAGGTCTTGTTTTTGTTGCGGACCAGTTTGACTTGTTTTTCGATCGATCAAGCTGGCTGCTTTTTAATTCATGAAACAGTTGCTTTTCTCGTATTCCTCAGGTAGATTGATACCAGTGAGGTACCTGAAAGAGCAGGCCTTGCAGGAGAATTTCAGCCAGTCCAGGGTGAAAGCAGGTGGTTTCTTGGCTCCTAAAAGGTCCGAAACGTTTTGGGAAAAGGCGATTCCCTTGCTTCGAAGAAAGATCAGGGTAGCAGAAGATGCTTGGGCTCATTGAGCAATTCATCATCGCTGATCTGACCCGATAAGGCTTAGCAGGGTTTGGAGGTGTTGGCAAAAGAGGGGATCGGAAGTCAGTTGTTGCAAGAGAGCATTCTTTTGTTGGCTAAAGGCATCCAATTGCTCTTGCTCTTCCTTGGTTGGAAAGGCGAAGTAGACATAGTCCTGATGAGGACAAAGGGTGTCTTCCTTGACCAATTCAGGAACCGTAATTTCTCATCAATCTCACCACACATGCGGATATAACGATCCCAAAGGCAGGATCTCCTTCATAGGGCGGGGTGGCAGTGAGGAGATCATTTTTTAAGTCAGGGAAGGCTTGACGAAAGGTCAAACTTCTCCACCATTCATTGCGTAAGTGGTGACACTCGTCTAAACAAAGGGTGCCGAGTGAGATGGCTGAAAGTAGTAAAGATATCAAAGCCTTTGAAATCAAATGTTTCAATCTCTGCCTGGTCATCGGTATCCTCAGCTTGTGATTGACCGACGACTTGGTTCATGGCGCTGTGTAGGGCCTGATAGGTAGCCACTGTAATCAGCTTAGGATGTTTGAGGTCTTGAGAGATCAATTGCTCCGCTTGGCTTTCATCACTTAGGAATGCTTGGATAATCCGGTCCACCCATTGCTGACGAATGGTGACTGTAGGAGCCAAAATCAGGGTTGGCTGGCCGAAGCGTCTGATAAATTCGATTCCGGGGTTGTTTTTCCAGAGCCGGGAGCTGCTACCAAAATGCAAGTGGCCATCCGCCATAAAAAAGCGTCGCTCTTTATCGAGAACGCGTTTTTGATAGATGTCTCCATTGGCCTGTAAAGGCTAGTTTTTGTAACATTGCTTTCCTCCCTTGTACTGTCCCCATTATATCATAGTTCATAGTATTCAGTTATATGGGGAGTTGCTGTGGAAGGAAAATTGTCCTTTTCGCTATCTCTCCTTGACACAGGATAGATGGGCTTATATAATGTTACAAACGAGTTTGGAGGAAAAAGATGATCCATAAGCATGAAATTCCTATTTTAGAGTTTGACGACAATCCACAGGCAGTCATTATGCCGACCCATGAGGGGCTTGATCTACACCTGCCTGAAAAATGCATCTATGCTTTCTTGGAGGATGAGATTGATCGCTTTGCCAAAGCTGTTGGTGCTAAGCAAGTGGCTAGTTTTATTTCAGCTACTAAGACCTATCCGGTTTATGTCATGGAACACCAAGGAGAGGAAATCTGCTTGGCCCAAGCGCCAGTTGGATCTGCCCCTGCTGCCCAATTCATGGATTGGTTGATTGGCTATGGGGTGAGGAAGATCATATCGGCAGGTAGCTGTGGCGTCTTGGTGGACATGGAAGAAAATGCCTTCTTGATCCCGACCAAGGCCTTGCGAGATGAGGGAGCTAGTTACCATTATGTAGCGCCTTCCCGTTATATCGAAGTGGATAGGCGAGCACTGACCGCTATTGAAACGGTCTTGAAAGGAAAAGAAATTCCTTATCAAGAGGTCATGACCTGGTCGACGGACGGATTTTATAGAGAAACGCCTGATAAGGTCGCCTATCGCATCGAAGAAGGGTGTAGTGTGGTGGAGATGGAGTGTGCCTCTCTTGCTGCAGTGGCCCAGCTTCGTGGGGGCGGTTTGAGGGCTTGCTCCCTATTTACCTGCAGATTCTCTTGCCGACACGAGAAAATTATGATCAGCGTGACTGGGGATCTGAGGCATTTGAGAAGGCCTTAGAATTATGCCTAGAAATGATTCATCACTTGTGAGTCCAATCCACTTTTATGATACAATGAAGCTATGTTAGTCAAATCATTTTTTAAACAGTGGCAGTCCAAGATCAAAGGTCTGTCTCCGGCAAGGCGGATCTTTTTCAGCTTTTGCCTTTTGGTTATCATAATCGGCTCGCTCTTACTGAGTCTGCCTTTTGTCCAGCAAGCAAGCTCAACAGCAGGCTATATCGACCATCTTTTTACAGCGGTATCCATGGTCTGTGTGACAGGGCTTTTTACCCAGTCGGTGGCTTCGACCTATAATGGTTGGGGGCAATTGATCTGTATGCTTTTGATCCAGATCGGAGGCCTAGGTATCTTGACCTTTATCGGTCTCTTCTTTATGGAAGGCCGACAAAAACTTAGTTACAAGGACCGGCAGACCATTCGAGACAGTTTTAGCTTTAGGAATAACCAGAGCTTGGCCCGTTTTGTGCGCTCCATCTTCATTACCACCTTTACCATCGAAGGGTTGGGAGCCTTGTTCCTCATGACCCGCTTTATCCCTCGCTTCGGCTGGGGCCATGGAATCTTTAACTCTATCTTTGTCGCGGTTTCCGCCTTTTGTAATGCGGGCTTTGATAATTTTGGGGGCGATAGCATGATGAGTTTTCCAGACTGATTGGCTGGTCAACCCTAACCTTGTCTGCCTAATTATCACAGGCGGTTTGGGCTTTATGGTTTGGTTTGACCTCGCTTCAAAGACTCGTAACCAATCCGGACGACAGACTCTTTCGCTTTCACACCAAGGTGGTTCTCTCGTTAACAGCTGCGATTCTCCTCTTTGGGACAGTAACCAGTCTCTTGACCAGGTTTGATAATCCAGCAACCATTGGGTCTCTGCCATTGGGAGAGAAGGTCTTAGTCAGCTTTGTTTCCAGACCGTCAGCATGCGGACAGCGGTTTTGCCTCATAGATTATACAGCAGTCCGGCCAGTGACACTCTTTATCTATCTCTTGCAGATGTTTCTGGGTGGAGCACCAGGCGGGACAGCAGGAGGGATGAAAATTACGACCTTCCTGGTTTTAGTTCTTTTGGCTCGCAAGGAACTGCTCGGGTTGCCACATACCAATTTAGGAAAACGAACGATCGCGCCAGACATTGTTCAACGTTCCCTTTGGGACGGCGGTGATTTTCCAGTTGACCCTTCTTACTGGGTCTATTAGGAATCTGTTTGGTGACGCCGGATGGCAACGCTTTATCTATTTGGTCTTTGAGGTGGTATCCGCTCTAGCAACAGTCGGAGTGACGGCTAATGTGACCTCAACCTTAAATGGAGCAGGACCAGCATCATCATGATTCTTATGTTTATCGGACGGATCGGTCCCTTGACCCTCATGGTCAGTTTGAACAATTACAAAGCCAAGAAGGCAGATGCCTTGCAGTATGCCAAGGCAGACATCATTATCGGATAGGAGAGACTTATGGCAAATCGAACCATTGGAATTCTGGGATTAGGGATGGACAGAGTGTCTTAAAAACCCTGCAGGGACCGAGGATGTGGATATCATTGCAATTGACGATCACGAAGATGTGATCAACCAGTATGAATCCATGATTACAACTGGAATTGTTGGAATATTACGGAAAATGGACCTCTCCCGGATGCGGGAATGATTGGGAACTGTGATACAGTCGTTATCGCGACAGGTGAAAACCTAGGTCAGTGTCCTAGCTTGTCATGCACTGTAAGGCATTGGGCGTTGAGCGAGTCATTGCCAAGGTCAAGAATGAAGTGACCAAGGAAGTCCTTGAGAAGATTGAGGCTGATTTGGTCATCTTACCTGAGGTAGAAGCCAGGATGTCCCTAGCCAAGATGATCCTCTTCCAACACAGGGATTGAAGTCTTCCAGTTGGATGGAAGCAGTGGTGGTGGCTGAGTTCACGGTTCCAGCTAGCTGGGTAGGGAAAAAACCTTCAAGACTTGGCGGTCGAGAAGAGTACCATCTCAATATTGTGGTTATCGAGATGCGGAAGACCAACCGCTCAGATTCAGCTTCATCCTGACTTTATTTGGCCGGAAGGGTGCGAGTAATGGCAGTGACAGACAACCAGTATCTAGATAGAATTCAAGACCTCTTAGAGGGAATAGAAATAAAGAAACGACCAACTGGTCGTTTTTTATATAGACAAACTGTTCTATACATAAATTAACCTAGATTATTCTTCAAAGAAATCAACGATTTCTTATTTTAAAAGTCTTTTTCAATATAGATTAAAACTTTTCCACAGTGAGAAAAAGTGCCTGAAACTCAATTGTTTTCAGGCACTCAGGAGATTTTGAAACATTAGGTTCAAAAACTAAGTCATGGAACTTCGTAGAAGTTCGCTGACGTCCGTACTCACATAAGGAAAGTTAATAATCAAAATTATCTTTATATTGTAATACAGCAAATTATTTATAACAATTTTTATTACTAGCTAAGAATTAAAAGTTTCTTTAAGCATATTCTTTTATAGTAGAACTACCAAAAATACTTCAATGTGGGAATAGAAGGATGAATGATGAAAAATTCTTAAGTTTATACGTCAGAAAAAGCCTTTAAAAAGAGCTCAAATGGTATGATATCGCTATTGTGACCACCATTATGTTTGGGCAGTTTATTGTCTGGTCGACAGCAAGCCTTTATAGCAAAGCTTTCAGCCAGTTGCTCAAGCCCGTTAGCACAGCCACGGAGACAGCTACCAATACTGCCACGGATGGGGCAGCATATTCCAACAACTTCACCTTGCAGATCATCTTATTAGCATTGCCTTGGCTTACTTGCTTCTCAGAATTTCGATTTTAAACAGCTGCCGATTCGCTTCAAATGGTCTGTCCTCTTTTGGGTACCCTTTATCTTTGCCATCGTCGGTTTGTTTGGGGGATATCGTGACAACGGTGAGCGGAGAGTATGATTACTTCAATGTTAATCTCTTTGCTTATATTGATCCCATACAGATTATCCACAAGTTCTTAGCACTCAGTCCCATAGCGATTGCTATATGCCTTGCTCAATGGTTTCTACGAAGGTCTTTCTTCTTAGGAGTCATGACATCAGTTAATCAAGTACAAGTGGTGGGCCACGGCTTATTCGACCTTGATTCGGATTTCCTTCCATACCTACCAAGGTTTGGTTTGGGCAGTGGTCATCGGTGTCATCTATGGACTCTTCTATTATGTCCTCTACAAAAGGTGATCAAGAACCTCTTGCCATTCTTCCTCATGCATGCTTTGGCCGATATGTTTGGCTCTAGCATACTCTATCTCTTGATCAACTGGGGAGCTAAAAATAGTTGAAAAGAGTGGGACAGAAATCGAGTGATTCGATGAAATTCGATTTCGTTGTCCCACCTCACAGATTAGTGAGAGCACAAAGCTGATGAAAATCAGCATGAAAGACCCACTCAACCACTGCGTCTTGCTCGATAATTCAAAAAGACAATTGATGAGGCTAGGGATTTTTGTCCCAGCCTCATTTTTATCTGCTTTTGACTTGCTTGAACTCTAGGAAAATCCCTGTAGAAAAAGGCGCAAAGATGGTATAATAGAACTATCATTTTACAGGAATCCTAACATTATGAAATTAGTCTATACAGATATTCGAACGCCTTTAACCCGGGGTTTTGGTAGATGAAGCCAATCGCTTGGTTGCTGAAGGGAAGCGGGTCTTTTATATCACGCCCAACTCTCTGTCCTTTGAAAAGGAAGGCAAAGTCTTGCAACTCCTCGACCAGAGGCTGCTTTTGCTATCACCATTACGCGCTTTTGCCCAGATGGCACGCTATTTTACCCTCAATGAAAAGCCACCAGCAGGAGTCGCTCGATGATATCGGTCTCGGCATGCTCTTTTTAAGGTGCTTTCTCAGATGCCGGATGAAGGCTCAAGGTCTATGCCCGTCTCAAGAAGGATCCCCAGTTTATCCAACAATTGATCCAGCTCTTTCATGAATTGCAGACTGCCCAGATGACAGCATCCGACTTGGATGCCTTGCCAGATCAGGAAAAAGAGAAGATCTGGTCCATATCTTGAAGGCTGTCCAAGACCAGTTAGTCGCAGAGCGCCTTTGAGTCTGAGTCTAAGCTGGCTAATTTTGCCTCTCACCTTATCAAGGAGATTTGGATGAGGAGTTAAAGGATTTGGCCTTAGTGATTGACGGCTTTACCCGTTTTTTCAGCCGAGGAGGACTACACGGTTCATTTGCTACATGACAAGGGGTGTCGAGATCATTATCGAGGGCCTATGCCAGTGAGAAGGCCTATCGCTCGAGCTTTCGTGAGGGCAATCTCTACCGAGGCCAGTGTCGATTTCTTGCTAGACTTGGCTAGGACCTACAGGGTCACACCAAGCTACGTCGGTCAAGGAAAAGAGGATGCCTTTTAGCCGCATGACGCGGATCTTGGAAGCTCGCTATGACTTTACAGAAGTCGATTTAGAGCTGTCTGATCAAGATCGAGAAGCTGTAGAGATTTGGACCTGCAACCATCAAAAAGAAGAGCTAGAAGCCGTCGCTCGCTCCATTCGCAAGCGCCTCTATGAGGGGGCTCGGTACAAAGACATTCGGGTCCTCTTGGGAGATGTGGATGCTTATCAACTGCAGCTCAAGACCATCTTTGACCAGTACCAGATTCCTTTCTATCTTGGAAAGAGTGAATCCATGGCCCAGCATCCTTTGGTTCAATGGGTGGAATCCTTAGACCGCCTTCGACGCTACCGTTTTTTGACCGAAGATGTGATCAATCTCTTGAAGACAGGGCTCTATGAGACGCTGACACGAGAGGAAATTGACCATTTTGAACAATATGTTCGCTTTGCAGAGATCAAGGGTCTGGCTGCCTTTTCTCGTGACTTTACAGCCAACCACCAGGACAAATTTGACCTAGAGCGTCTCAATCAGATTCGCCAGCAAGTCATCAGTCCCCTGCAGGAATTTTATAAGACCAAGAGCCAGACTAGCCAGGGACTGCTGAAGAAGTTTGCCCAGTTTTGCCAAGATGCCCAGTTAGCGCAAAACATGCAACAGTTGGCCAGTCGTGGTTCTGAGCAGGAGATGGAACGCTATGATCAAGTCTGGAAGTCCTTTAGCCATGTGCTAGAACAATTTGCCCAGGTCTTTGATCAAATCAAGGTAACCTTGGATGATTTCCTTAGCATCCTCTTGTCAGGGATGTTGTTGGCAAGTTATCGGACGGTCCCGGCGACTGTCGATGTGGTGACGGTTCAGTCCTATGATTTGATTGAGCCTTTATCAGCACCTTATGTCTATGCCATCGGCTTGACCCAGGAGCGCTTCCCTAAGATTGCCAAGGACCAATCCTTGCTGACGGATGAGGAGCGCCAGTTCTTGAACCAAGCCTCAGACGAACAGGCCAATCTCCAAATTGCCAGTCAGGACAACTTACGGAAGAATCGCTTCGTCGCCCTGTCCCTCTTCAATGCAGCCACCAAACAATTGGTCTTGTCTAGCCCTATTTTAGTCAACGAAGTGGATGACAAGATGTCCCCTTACTTGCTCGAGCTGACCAAGGCACCGCTCAGTCTACCCGTCATTGAGAAGAAGGCAAGGGCTTCTAGTGAAGATATGGGGACTTACCAGGCCCTCTTAGCTCGACTGATTGAATTGCACCAGGGAGAAATTGACCAGGAGTTGAGCAAGGAAGAAGCTACCTTCTGGGCAGTTGCCATTCGTGTCCTTCGAAAGAAACTAGATGCAGAAGGCTTGCACATTCCGCAAATCAGCAAAAACTTGACAACCAAGGTCTTAGAGGATGAGACGCTAGAAGCCCTTTACCCTAAAGATCAGGCTTTGTCTTTATCTGCCTCAGCCCTCAACACCTACTACCAAAACCAATACAGCTATTATCTCCACTATGTCTTGGGCTTGCAAGAGGAGTGGCACTTGCGACCAGATGCGAGAAGCCACGGGAATTTCTTGCACCGAATTTTTGAACGGGTGCTAAAAGATCCTTCAGAAGAAGATTTTGATGAGCGCTTGAACAAGGCCATTAGCGAAACCAGCCAGGAGACAGAGTTCGCCCTCCTTTATCAGGAGAATGCTATGGCTGCCTTTTCAAAAGAATTGCTCCTGGATACGGCTCGGGCAACGGGACGTGTCCTCGCTCACAATGATCGCATTGAAACCATTGGAGAAGAAGCTCTCTTCGGCCAGGCAGATCGTCCCTTCTTAACCCTAGAAGATGGTCGTCCGCTCTTGGTCAAGGGCAAGGTCGACCGGATTGACCGGCTATCTGACACAGGAGCTTTGGGAGTGGTGGACTACAAGTCCAGTGAGACCAAGTTTAACTTTGAGAAGTTCTATAATGGTCTCAACTCCCAGTTGCCAACCTATCTGTCTGCTATCAAAGACTTTCAGGCCTTTGATCCTGACAAGGGGATCTTCGGAGCCATGTACTTGCAGATGGTGGATCCTTTGGTGCCTCTCAAGGATACCAAGGCGGTCGATGATGCTGTCCAAGCCGTTCTAAAAACCCAGCAATACAAGGGCCTTTTCTTGGCAGATCAGGCCAGCCAACTAGGGGAGAACTATGAGAAAAACAAGGCTATGCTCCTGAGTCAAGAGGAGCTAGACCTGCTCTTGCTCTACAATGCCCATCTCTATCAAGAAGCAGCAGAGGGAATTTTGTCTGGTAACTTTGCGATTAACCCTTATACTGAAAATGGCAGAAGCATTGCTCCCTATGTAGAACAATACAAGTCTATTACGGGATTTGAAGCCAATCTCCACCTGGGACAAGCCCGCTTCTTGGAAAAATTGGATCCAAGTCAGTACGAGAAACGCCCAGTCGGTGACAAGCTCCGCCAGGCCTGGATAGAAAAAATGAAGGAGGAATTGAATCAATGAAACCAATTGAATTTTTAAGTCCCGGTCAGATTCAAGACCTCCAAGTCCAGGAGGCCCAGTCTGACAAGGAACCAAAGCGGACCCCTGAGCAGATAGAAGCCATCTATTCGTCAGGGACCAATATCCTGGTCTCGGCTTCGGCTGGTTCTGGGAAGACCTTCGTCATGGTCCAACGGATCCTTGATCAATTGCACCGGGGAATTTCCATCCAGCAATTGTTTATCTCAACCTTTACCGTCAAGGCAGCGACTGAGCTCAAGGAACGGTTGGAAAAAGAGTTGGAGAAAAGTCTCAAGGCTAGCCAGGATGAGGAGCTCAAGCACCACTTGGCCCAACAAATTGCAGAATTACCAACTAGTGATATAGGAACCATGGATGCCTTCACGCAACGCCTGGTCTCTATATATGGCTATTTATTAGGCCTCTCGCCGACTTTCCGCATCCTCCAAAGCGCGAGCGAGCAGTACTTGCTCAAGAATGATTGTTTTGAACAAGTCTTTGAGCGCTTTTATGAGGAGCAAGGGACCGACCGCCTCTTTAGTCGTCTGGTCAAGAACTTTACAGGAAAGGGCAAGTCGCTAGCTGGTTTTAAGGACCAGGTTTATGCCCTGATAGACTTCCTCCAATCCACTGCGGATCCCCAAGCCTGGCTTGAGGAGTCCTTCCTCAAAGGCTATCAGGACCTGGACTATGATGAAGCCTTGGACCAGTTGGCCCAAGAGGTAAAAGAGCAGCTCTTTGAACTGGAATCTTTCTTTACCTTCCACCTGGCCAATGAAGGCCAAGCCTTTTCAGGGGCCAAGTACCAAGAGAATGTCACCGCTATTCAAGACTTAATTGCTAGTCTCAATGAGCAGTCCAGCCAGGAAGCCATCTTTGAGGTCTTGGAGCGGGTGGTCTTGATCTCCCGTGCCAGCGGAGGACGTAGCCTGACCATTACGACACGAAAAGAAGACCTGAAAGAGCTAGCTACGGCCTTCAATGATGAACGCAAAGAACGCATCGAAGCCTTGCGGGCAGCAGCTTCCCAGCACTACCAGCTAACCTATCAGATTCGATTCAAGGATGAACCCTTGCCTTTGCTGGTCTTGCTCAGGGACTTTGTCCAAGCTTTCTCTACTGCTTATTTAGAGCGCAAGAAGCAAGAAAATGCCTTTGAATTTGGCGACATCAGCCATTTTGCTATCCAGATCCTTGAAGAATTCCCCCATATCCGTAGTCTCTATCAAGAGCGCTACCACGAGGTCATGGTCGATGAGTACCAGGATACCAACCATACCCAAGAGCGGATGTTGGAACTCTTGTCCAATGGCCACAACCGCTTCATGGTGGGAGATATCAAGCAGTCCATCTACCGATTCCGTCAGGCAGATCCTCAAATTTTTAATGACAAGTTTAAGGCCTATCAAGAAGAAGGGGCTGATGGTAAGTTGATCCTGCTCAAGGAGAATTTCCGTAGCCATGTAGAAGTCTTGGAAGCGACCAACCATGTCTTTGAACGCCTCATGGACGAGGAAGTTGGGGAGATTCTTTATGACCAGAGCCACCGCTTGATTGCGGGCAATCCGGATAAGAAAGAGCCGACACCCGCCTATGAAACTGAGTTCCTGCTTTACGATGGCAGTCAGGATGTGGCTGAAGCAACTGAAGACGAGGAGCAAGAAGGGGATAGCCTATCCTCAGGTGAAGTCCTTTTGGTCATCAAGGAGATCATCCGCCTCCACAACGAAGAAGAGGTTTCCTTTAAGGATATCACACTCTTGACGGCGTCTCGGACTCGCAACGACAAGGTGCTTTCAGCCTTTGAAGCCTATCAAATTCCTATCGTTGCAGATGGAGGAGAGGAAAACTACCTCCAGTCCGTTGAAGTCATGGTCCTTTTGGACACCCTCCGAACCATTAACAATCCCTTGCAGGACTATCCCTTGGTGGCCCTCCTGAAATCAGCCATGTTTGAGTTTGATGAGGACCAGTTGGCTCGTTTAGCCTTACAGGGAGTTGAAGGCAAGAAGGCAGAGAATCTCTATGAGAAACTGCAACACGCCCTAGACCTGACAGGGAGTGCTTCTCATTTGATCGATTCCAGCTTGAGAGAGAAGCTCACCCGCTTTATGGAGACATTGGAATCCTGGCGTGAATATGCTCAGACGCATTCTCTCTATGACCTGCTCTGGAAGATTTACCAAGATCGCCACTATTATGATTATGTGGGTGCCCTGCCAAATGGAGCCCAACGGCAGGCCAATCTCTATGCCTTGACCCTGCGGGCAAATGACTTTGAAAGCTCTAGTTTCAAAGGTTTGCCACGTTTCATCTCCATGATTGATAAGATTTTGGAAAACCAACACGACTTGGCCAATGTCGCCCAGGCAGTTCCTAAGGATGCTGTCCAACTCATGACCATCCATAAGAGCAAGGGACTTGAGTTTCCTTATGTCTTTATCCTCAATACTGACAAAAAGTTTGTCGGCAAGGAACTATCGACCAATGCTGTCATCAGTCGGAAATGGGGTCGGGATCAAGTATGTTGCGAATCTCCCCGTCGAGTCAGATCAAGAGGGACTTCCCGAGTCGGTACGCTTGGTCATTGAGACCCTGCCTTATCAGCGAAATGTTGAGGAAATTCGTCTAGCATCCTTGTCGGAACAGATGCGCCTCCTCTATGTCGCTATGACCCGGGCAGAGCGCAAGCTCTATCTGGTGGGCAAGGGCCGGCAGGATAAGTTGGAAGAGAAAAAATGGGGATCCAGTGTCAATGGACGCTTGAGCCCAGCTCTTCGTAAGGAGATCAATTGTTTCCAAGACTGGCTCTATGCCATCCAGGCAGTCTTTGCCCAGCAACACTTGTCCTATCAGACCCGCTTTGTGACCGACCAAGACTTGACGCCGGAGCAAATCGGTCACTTGGAGTTGAAGTCTTCTCTCCCAGTCGATGACCTCAAGGACAACCGGCAATCAGAAGAGATCCGCCGTGCCCTGGATGTCTTAGAATCAGTGGACCGGCTCAACACCCAGTACCAAGCAGCCATCCAACTTCCGAGTGTGCGGACTCCGAGCCAAATTAAGAAATTCTATGAATCTATCCAAGATATCGACGGAGTGGACCTCATGGAAAAAGCGGATCTTGCCTTACCAAGCTTTGAGTTTCCAACCTTTGGCAAGGAAGAAGCTGTGACAGGAGCAGCAGTCGGTAGTGCCCTGCACGAATTGATGCAACGGATTCCATTGACGACGATTCCAACCATGGAGAGCCTAGCAATGGTCCTCCAAGAGGTCAATGCCAGTCCGGCTGTCAAAGAAGCGGATCGACCTCAAGAAGGTTTTGGCCTTCTTCCAGACCGACTTGGGCCAACTCTTGCTAAAAGAGTCCGACAAGGTCCATCGTGAAGCGCCCTTTGCCATGCTCAAGACAGATCCAGCTAGTGGCCAGGACTTTGTGGTCCGGGGGATCTTAGACGGCTACCTACTATTGGAAGATCGGATTCTTCTCTTTGACTACAAGACAGACCGTTACCGGAACCCTCAAGAATTGCTGGATCGCTACCAAGCCCAACTGGAACTCTACGCAGAAGCCCTCCGCCGTTCATATGGTGTGGAGCAGGTTGAATCCTATTTGATTTTACTAGGCGGTGAGCAGCTGCAAGTCGTTTCTTTAGCAGATAGAAAGGACAACTCATGACCCCAATTGAACGAATCCAAGAGATGGAAGGCCATCTCAACACCTACCAAAGTTTAATCGAAGAGCTCGAAGCATGTTTGAAACGGGTAGAAGCTGGCCAGTCTAGCTATATCGCCCTTCGCGATTACTACACTAGCCAGGTCTACATGGACGATGTCGAATTGTCCAATCAGCCAGACTTCCCTGAAGAGGTCTACTGTGGCGTCTTATCGGAAGATGCCGTCTACGATTTGTTGGACGAGCACTACCAAAAGGCAGTAGAGATGCTAGACCTTGCTACCAAGATGTTAAAAGAACGATAAGAACACAAAAAACTCCGGTTTTCCGGAGTTTTTAGATTAAAGATAAATTCTTCTGAAAAACTTTCCTTAGGTTAGTACGGACGTCAGCGAACTTCAACGAAGTTCCATGACTTAGTTTTGGACCTAAGGTTCCAAAACTCCCGTGTGCTAGAAACAATCGTGTTTCTAGCACTTTTCTCACAGCGGAAAGTTTTTGACTTTGCTTAAAATCTTAAATAATAAATAACTTTTTTTGAAAAATTATCTAGCTAGTAATGTAAAAAAATAGTTTGTTCTACATTCACAAAACCTCGGTTTCCCGGAGTTTTTCTTTGATTAGTGTGATACACGACGACGTGCTGCTTTTTTGCGGTTTTCTTCGATGAAAGCTGCTTTTTGTTCTTCAGGCTCGATTACTTTTTTCTTGAATGTGTAAACTGCACCTGCTACAGCAGCAACTGTACCAGCAACACCAGTAACAAAACCTTTACCAAATCCTTTAGCCATGAGAATTTCTCCTTTTTAGAACTTTAAATTTTTATGTTATAATATATGGTAACGAAAAAATGCGATTTTTGCAAGGAAAAACGATGAAAAACAAGATAATTGTGATAGTGGGACCGACCGCTGTTGGCAAAACAGCCCTCGCTATCGAGGTGGCCAAGCGCTTTAACGGAGAGGTCATCAGCGGAGATAGCCAGCAGGTCTACCGCACCCTAGATATCGGAACAGCCAAAGCTAGTCCAGAAGATCAGTCGGCAGCTCCCCATCATCTGATTGATGTCCGCGAGGTGACAGAGACTTACTCGGCCTATGATTTTGTGACAGAAGCTAGCCAAGCCATCGAGGAGATTCAAGAACGAGGCCACCTTCCCATTATTGCTGGAGGGACAGGCCTCTATGTCCAGAGTCTCTTAGAAGGCTATCACCTAGGAGGGGATGTTGCCCACGAGGATATTCTAGCCTATCGGGAGTCCTTGTCCCCTCTCACTGATGAAGAACTGTTTGACCGAGTAGCGAAAGAGGGAATTGAGATCCCGCAAATCAATCGCAGACGGGCTATGCGGGCCTTGGAAATCGCCCATTTCGGTCAGGACTTGGAAAATCAAGCTCCAGCCCATGAACCCTATATCATCTGTTTAGATGATGATCGCCAAGCCTTGTATGACCGCATCAATCGACGGGTGGATTTCATGGTTGAGCAGGGCTTGTTAGAAGAAGCTCAGTGGCTATATGAGAACCATCCTGAGGTTCAGGCGGCGAAGGGGATTGGCTACAAGGAGCTCTTCCCTTATTTCAAGGGGGAGCAAAGCCTTGAAGAGGCTCTTGAACAGCTCAAGCAAAATACGCGCCGTTTTGCCAAGCGCCAGTTGACCTGGTTCCGCAATCGGATGACAGTTCATTTTTACCAGATTGGAGAAGAAGGCTTCAAGGAGCGGGTTCTTCAAGATATAGAAAGATTTTTAGATGATAGAAACTGAGAAAAAACAGGAGCGGGTCCTCATTGTCGGTGTCGAACTTCAAGGCATGGAGAACTTTGACATGTCTATGGAGGAGTTGGCCAGTCTAGCCAAGACAGCTGGGGCAGAAGTCGTCGGCGTCTACACTCAAAAGAGGGAGAAGTACGACAGTAAGACCTTTGTCGGCTCTGGGAAGCTAGAAGAGATTGCCCAAATGGTCGATGCGGATAAGGTTTCGACCGTTGTCGTTAACAACCGTTTGACCCCTCGCCAGAATGTGAATTTAGAAGAAATTTTGGGTGTGAAGGTCATCGACCGGATGCAGCTGATTTTGGATATCTTTGCCATGCGGGCTCGGAGCCACGAAGGCAAGCTCCAGGTTCATCTAGCCCAGCTCAAGTACCTTTTGCCTCGTCTCGTGGGTCAAGGGATCATGCTTAGCCGTCAGGCCGGGGGGATTGGTTCCCGTGGACCGGGAGAAAGTCAGTTGGAGTTGAACCGCCGGAGTGTCCGCAATCAAATCACCGATATCGAGCGTCAACTCAAGGTGGTCGAGAAGAACCGTGAAGTGGTCCGGGAAAAACGCCTAGAATCCCCCATCTTTAAGATTGGCTTGATTGGCTATACCAACGCTGGCAAATCAACCATTATGAATGCCTTGACCAGTAAGACCCAATACGAGGCAGATGAACTCTTTGCGACCTTGGATGCCACCACCAAGAGCATCCATCTAACAGGCAATCTACAAGTAACTCTGACAGATACAGTTGGTTTTATTCAGGACTTGCCGACAGAGTTGGTGACCAGTTTTAAGTCGACCCTGGAAGAAAGCAAGAATGTGGATCTCTTGGTCCATGTCATCGATGCCTCTGATCCCAACCATGAAGAGCATGAAAAGACAGTTCTTCAGATTATGAAGGATTTGGAGATGCTGGAGATTCCACGCTTGACTCTCTACAATAAGGCTGATAAGGTCGAGGACTTTACACCGACCCAGACACCTTACCGCCTGGTTTCGGCCAAGGATCCCGATAGTCGGACTAAACTGCAGGACATTCTACTTGAAAAGATGCAGGAGCTCTTCCATCCCTTTACGATTCAGGTTCCTTTTGATCAAGCCTACCGCATCCATGAATTGGAGACCATTGCCATATTGGCTGAGCGTTCCTATGAGGAGACTGGTGAGGTCATAACAGGCTACATCGCCCCTAAAAATGCATGGAGACTAGAGGAGTTTTATCATCATGGATTATCTTAATATCGCTCTCAGCTATGGGGGCTATACCAGTCTAGACAAGGTCTATTTGGAGCGGGTCTTAGCGGGATTGACAGAAGAGCAAAAGCTCCAGTTTATCACGCCACCGCCCAGTGTAATCAATGCCTACTTCGCTGAGCTTTACCAAAAGAAGAGCCCCGATGCAGCAACAGACTACTATGAACAAGTCACTGAGGTCTTTGATCTCTATCAGACCAGTCCCAGCTTCGAGGAGGACAAACCCTTTGTCCGTCTCAATCTCTCTGGCAAGGCCTATGGCTTTTGCTACCGAGAAAAGGGATTAGCTCAAGTCTTTGCCCAGCAAGCAGAAGCCATCAGCATGGACCTCTTGTTTGAGATTGCGCAAATCTTCCCTCACTACCTGGTATATGATGAGGAAGGCTTCATCTTGATGCGTCATGTTACGGATCAAGAGGTGGTGGATACCAAGGAGTTGTCACCTCTATCTAATCTTGAAGAGTTGGCAGATGGCAGCATCCGCCTGACTGGCTACAACCAGGACGAATTGGCTCAATTAGCTAAGGCCTACCCAGGAAAAATCGCCGTTCGATCAAAAAATCGGACTGCTATGATCTATATTAGTTAGAAAGAATACAATGGAAATTCAATTTTTAGGAACGGGTGCGGGACAGCCGTCCAAATCTCGTAATGTCTCAAGTCTAGCCCTCAAACTCTTGGATGAAATCAATGAAGTTTGGCTCTTTGACTGTGGGGAAGGAACGCAAAACCAAATCTTAGAAACCAGCATCCGTCCTCGAAAGGTCAGCAAGATTTTTATCACCCACTTACATGGGGACCATATCTTTGGTTTGCCAGGTTTCCTCTCTAGTCGCGCCTTTCAAGCCAATGAAGAGCAGACGGATTTAGAGATTTATGGACCGGTTGGGATCAAATCCTTTGTCTTGACCAGCCTTCGAGTTTCCGGTTCACGCCTGCCTTACAAGATCCATTTTCATGAGTTCGATGAAGGTTCACTTGGGAAAATCATGGAGACCGATAAGTTCACGGTCTATGCCGAGGCCTTGGACCACACCATTTTCTGTGTCGGCTACCGGGTCATGCAGAAGGATTTGGAAGGGACCCTCGACGCAGACAAGCTCAAGGCAGCAGGGGTTCCATTTGGACCACTTTTTGGCCAGGTCAAAAATGGGCAGGATGTTACCCTGGAAGATGGTACCAAGATCATTGCTGCGGATTATATCTCAGCCCCTCGACCGGGTAAGATCATCACCATCTTGGGCGATACCCGGAAGACCAATGCCAGCGTCAGACTTGCCGTCAATGCAGATGTTCTCGTGCATGAGTCTACCTATGGCAAGGGCGATGAGAAGATTGCTCGTAAGCATGGCCACTCGACCAATATGCAGGCAGCAGAAGTGGCGCGTGAAGCAGGAGCCAAACATCTTCTACTCAACCATATCAGTGCCCGCTTCCTCTCCAAGGACGTCAGTCAATTGCGCAAGGATGCGGCGACTGTGTTTGAGAAGGTCCATGTGGTCAAGGACTTGGAAGAAGTGGAGATCTAAGATGCAAACTATCGTCATTACAGGCGCGAGTGGAGGCCTGGCACAGGAAATGGTTAAGCTCCTTCCTGAGGACCGGCTTATTCTCCTAGGGAGAAATCAAGAGAAACTGGAACAACTCTATGCTGACCATCCTCAAGCCGAATGCATCGGGATCGATATCACCGATTCATCATCTGTCCAAAAGCTCGTCCAAGAGCTCTATCAGCGCTATGGGCAGATTGATGTCTTGGTCAACAATGCAGGCTATGGGATCTTTGAAGAGTTTGACCAGATTACCAATGAGCAGATCCATGCCATGTTTGAGGTCAACACCTTTGCCCTCATGCAGCTTTCACGCTTGATGGGTGCGCACATGAAGGAAGCAGGCAAGGGGCACATCGTCAACATCGTCAGCATGGCGGGTCTCGTCGCAACAGCCAAATCCAGCCTTTATTCAGCTACTAAGTTTGCGGCCATTGGCTTCTCCAATGCCCTGCGGCTAGAACTGATGCCCTTTGGTGTCCATGTGACGACGGTCAATCCAGGCCCTATCCGGACCACTTTCTTTGATCAGGCAGACCCAGACGGAAGCTATGTCAAAGCTGTGGACCCGCTACATTTTGGAACCAGACTTTTGTAGCCAAGAAGATTGTGAAGAACTTTGGAAAAAGCAAAACGTGAGCTCAATCTGCCTTGGCTTTTTGAACTTGACCCACAATCTCTATACCCTTTTTCCCACGCATCTCAGACAAGCTGGCTAGCAAGATGTTTAATTTTCAAATAGGAGGAACCAGATGGCCGCGAATATTCAAGCTTATTTAGAAAATCTCCAGCAACCCACTGGGGACAGATCTATTATGATATCCTTTTTGAACAATTAAAAGACATCAAGGGAAAGCGGGTCCTTGATTTTTGGCAGTGGATTTGGCCTGGTGGCCAACCACCTAGCGAAAGACAATGATGTTCTTGCTGTGGAGCCCAATGAGAAATGGTGGCTTTGCGGGCCCAGGATTATCCCTACCAGCAAGTAGTTGGAAGTCTAGATCAGTTGGCAAGTCTTGAAGATGCCAGCTTTGATGTTATCCTCTGCCACAATGTCTTGGAGTATGTGGAGGATCGCAAAGGTGATTCTCAGGAATTCACCCGCCTCTTGAAACCAGGTGGCCTACTCTCATTGTCAAGCACAATGAAGTTGGCCGCGTCCTGCAGACTGTCGTCTTTGAAAATGATACTCAGAAGGCGCTTGATCTCTTAGCCGGCCAAGACCTGGAAACCCACTCCATGGGCTTGGCCCAGGCCTATGATCTCGGTGCAGCAGTAGAAGATCTAGCCCTCGAAGTTCAGGACTACCAAGGAATTCGTGTCTTTTATGGCTTACAGGATAATCGCTTCAAAGGCCAAGAAGGCTGGCGAGTCTATGCTTCAGATGGAGCGTGCTGTTTGTCAGGACTCCCCCTATCGGGATATAGCCTTCTTCCAGCACTATACCTTAAAAAGGAGTTAAGATGTTAGAGTACAAACAAGAGATTCCAGCGATGACAGACCTAGTCGCACTCTACAGCTCGGTCGGCTGGACCAATTATACCAACAACCCAGTTATGCTAGAAGAAGCTGTTAAAGCCAGTCTCTGGCAGTTGGGAGTCTATGATGAGAAAGAGCTCGTCGCCTACATTCGCTTGGTAGGTGATGGCCACTCTGTCATTTTTGTGCAGGATCTCCTGGTACGACCAGATCACCAGCGCCAAGGTATCGGAAGGAAACTTTTAGAAGAGGCTTTAGCGACCTTCCCCACCGTCTATCAACGGCTTCTCGTCACTGAACGGAGCGAGAAAAATCTTGCCTTTTATCAGTCCTTAGGATTTGTCGAACTTTCAGAGCAAGCCTGTACAGGGATGATTTATAAAATTTGATGGAGAGGATTTCCGGATAGGGAATCCTTTTCTTCATTCTTCTGTAAAATCATTTTTCGCATTTGAAAAAAATAATTCATATTATAATAAGAAGACTAGATGACAGGGAGAAAAGAAAAACAGATGATCACGTCAAAATATGAATGGCAGTTTGCTGCGCCGTTTTCAGATGATACTTTTTTGGCGCAAGCAAAGAAGAGAGGATTAGAAGCATCTGCAGCCAAGTTGTTGGGAGAACGAGGGATCCAGACGGAAGAGGCGCTGGATCGTTTTCTTGAACCTCGGCTAGAAGATCTGCATGATCCCTACCTGCTTCACGATATGGACAAGGCAGTGGATCGCATTCGCCAAGCCATTGAAGATTATGAACAAATCCTAGTTTATGGAGACTATGATGCGGACGGGATGACGGCCGCTTCTATCATGAAGGAAACCCCTGGAGCAGATGGGGGGGCGGAAGTAGACGTCTATCTGCCTAACCGCTTTACGGATGGCTATGGTCCCAATGCAAGTGTCTACAAGTACTTTATCGAACAGCAGGGATTTCCCTCATTATTACAGTGGATAACGGGGTAGCTGGTCATGAAGCCATTGACTTGGCCCCAAAAGCATGGGAGTAGATGTTATCGTGACCGACCACCATGCCATGCCAGAAGTCTTGCCCGATGCCTATGCCATCATTCACCCCTGAGCATCCAAATGCCGATTACCCTTTTAAGCACCTAGCAGGCTGTGGGGTTGCCTTTAAGTTGGCTTGTACCCTCCTAGAAGAGGTGCCCCTAGATTTCCTTGATTTGGTGGCCATTGGGACCATTGCGGATATGGTCAGTCTGACAGATGAAAACCGCATTCTAGTCAAGTATGGCCTAGGTGTCCTTCGTCAAACCCAACGGATAGGCCTCCAGGAAATGCTCAAGCTGGCCTCCATCGCCCCTCAAGATGTAAATGAAGAAACAGTTGGTTTTCAGATTGCCCCTCGTCTCAATGCGCTGGGGCGCTTGGATGACCCAAATCCAGCGGTCGAACTCTTGACAGGTTTTGACGACGAAGAAGCGCTGGAAATTGCGCTGATGATTCAAGCCAAGAATGAAGAGCGCAAGGAAATCGTCCAAGCCATCTATGATGAAGCCAAAAGCCATGGTTGATCCAAGTCTTCCTGTTCAGATCTTGGCAAAAGAAGGCTGGAATCCTGGTGTCTTAGGGATTGTAGCTGGTCGCCTACTTGAAGAGATCCATCAGCCCATCATCGTCCTCACCATAGACCAAGGCAAGGCTAAAGGAAGTGCACGAAGTCCCGAAAGTGTCCATATTTTTGAAGCCCTAGCTCCCCATCAGGATCTCTTTATCGCCTTTGGGGGCCATGCAGGGTGCAGCTGGTATGACTCTGGAAGTGGACAAGCTCCCTCGTCTGACCGAGATTTTTTCTGACTATATTGTAGAAAAAGGGATTGACCTGACGGCCAAATCCACACTCTTTGTGGATGAGGAGTTGGACCTAGAAGAGCTGACTTTGGATACCTTGAAGAGTTTCGACCGTCTCGCTCCTTTTGGGATGGACCATAAGAAGCCAGTCTTTTACATTCGTGATTTTCAAGTGGAGTCTAGCCGGACTATGGGGGCTGGTAATAGCCATCTGAAGTTGAAGATTCAAAAAGGCGATGCCCGTTTTGATGTGGTGGCTTTTGGCCAGGGCCATTTGGAATTGGAGTACTCCCAAGCGAAAAACTTGGAGTTGGTGGTATCCTTGTCCGTCAATCAGTGGAATGGACAGACCACCCTGCAACTGATGGTGGTGGATGCCCGTGTAGAAGGAGTACAGCTCTATAATATCCGAGGGAAAAATGCTCCTCTCCCACAAGCTATTCCCCTCTTTAGTCAGTTGGAAGAAGGGGAAGATTCTCCTGCCATTGTCATCGATCTCATACCCGATGACCTGGCTGACTTGAAAGCCCTCTTCCAAGAACATTGCTTCCAAGCGGTCTATTTTAAAAATCACCTAGACAAAGCCTATTATTTGACCGGTTATGGCAGTCGCGATCAGTATGCCAAACTCTACAAAACGCTCTATCAGTTCCCTGAGTTTGATATTCGCCATAAGCTCAGCCAACTATCTGACTACCTCAAGATTCCACAAGTCTTGTTGATCAAGATGATCCAAATCTTCCAAGAGTTAGGCTTTGTCCAGATTGAAAATGGCATCATGACGGTCAACAAGGACGCGGAGAAGAAGGAGATTGCCTCTAGTTCCATCTATCAGGACTTGGTGCAGACGGTCAAAGACCAGGAACTCATGGCTTTAGGATCTGTGCAAGAAATTTATAATTATTTGCTTTCTGATGATAAGTAAGGTTTTGTCAACAATTACACTAAAGTATGCTTTTTTAAGACTTTCAAGTGCATCTCATAAATTTTTCATGGTATAATGAAATGTAAACATAAATTTTTGAAAGAAGTTAGAAATGAATTTAAAAGATTACATTGCAAGCATTGAAAATTATCCACAAGAAGGAATTACCTTCCGTGATATCAGCCCTTTGATGGCAGATGGCAATGCTTATAGTTATGCGATTCGTGAAATCGTTCAATACGCAACCGATAAGAAAAATCGACATGATTGTCGGTCCCTGAAGCGCGTGGATTCATCGTTGGATGTCCGGTCGCTTTCGAGCTCGGTATTGGTTTTGCGCCTGTTCGTAAACCTGGCAAATTGCCACGTGAAGTCATCTCAGCGGACTACGAAAAAGAATACGGTGTGGATACCTTGACCATGCATGCTGATGCTATCAAACCAGGTCAACGCGTCCTTATCGTTGATGACCTCTTGGCAACAGGTGGTACCGTTAAAGCAACCATCGAAATGATTGAAAAACTCGGTGGAGTGGTTGCAGGTTGTGCCTTCTTGATCGAGCTCGATGATCTCAAAGGCCGCGAAGCTATCGGTGACTACGATTACAAGGTCTTGATGCATTACTAATATAGTTTAGAGCTATATCTAGATAGAGAAAAACCATAATTGAAAACTATATGCTCCTGTCTTATAATAAGAGGTAACAACTTGTAAGATGGGAGCTTTTTATCCAATTACCTTAGATAAGAAATTACCAGCAGTTGATATTCTTCGTTCAGAAAATATTTTTGTCATGGATGATATTCGGGCAACTCACCAAGATATTCGTCCTATAAATGTTCTGATTTTGAATCTCATGCCGACTAAGGAAGCAACTGAGACTCAACTGCTACGCCTCCTGGCCAATACTCCCTTGCAGATTAATGTGGATTTCCTCTATATGACTAGCCATAAGTCTAAGACGACAGCAGCAGAGCATATGGAGGTCTTCTATAAATCCTTTGAGGATATTGAAGAAAACTATTATGACGGCTTGATTATTACAGGAGCTCCTGTGAGAAATTAGCTTTTGAGGAAGTGGATTACTGGGAGGAGTTAACAAAGGTCTTTGCTTGGTCTAAACGCCATGTCTTTTTCAACCCTCCATCTTTGTTGGGGTGCCCAAGCTGGTCTCTATTACCGCTATGGGATTGAAAAAAAGTAGCCCTCTGCGACAAGCTATCTGGGCATCTATGAGCAAACAGTCATGAATCCACAGAACCGCCTAATGCGTGGGCTTTGACGATGCTTTTTGGCCCCTCACTCACGTTATACAGATGTCCCCCTCAAAGGAAGTGCTAGAGAAGAGTAACTTGCAAGTTCTGGCTCAGGGGGTGAAGTAGGACTATCCATCCTGGCCAGTCCAGACCTTCAGGAGGTCTATAGTTTTGGCCATTTGGAGTATGACCGTGATACCTTGGCCAAAGAATACCAGCAGGATGTCAAAAGCAGGCTTGAATCCAGATCTTCCGAAGAATTATTACGATCAGGATGATAGTAGTCGAGAACCCTAGGATGCGGTGGAACTTAGCGGCAGCCAACTTCTTTAGTAATTGGATCAATTATGCAGTTTACCAAGAAACTCCTTATCGTTTGGAGGAGTTAGAAAAAGATATTTCATTTTATGGTTACCTATAAAGGGGTAGTATGACATATTCACAAGCATTTTAAGTCAGGGCAATTTGGTCTTACCAAGTGCCTTACTTTTCCATTATCACCATTTATTTAAAGACGCAGAGGATTTTTCTGGTTTGGCAGTTCTTCTATTTGCAAAACACGACCAACCAATCCAGCCTCACACCTAATCAAATTGCAGATGCGATTGGCAAGTCTGTCTCAGAAGTCAACCAGTCCATGTCTCGCCTGACCAACCAAGGATTTGCTCCAATATCGGACCATTGAGTTAGATGGCGAGATTGAAGTTCTTTTGATGCGACCATTGCCCTCGAGCGCTTGGATGATTTGCTTCAAAGTAAGACAGATACCGCACAGCGTGGGCAAGACAAGCAAGCAGAAAATGAACTGGCTGATTTGGTCAAAACCTTTGAGCAGGAGTTGGGACGTTTGTTGACGCCATTTGAAATCGAAGATTTGACGCAGACAGTCAAAGCAGGACCAAACAGACCCTGATATTGTGAAGGCTGCCTTGAGAGAAGCTGTCTTTAATGGCAAACCTCACTGGAAATACATCCAGGCCATCCTGCGCAATTGGCGACGGGAGGGCATTACCAGTTTGACACAATTAAAAAAATCAAACAACAAGAACGGGAAGTCCTTCAGCCTGAAAATGTCACAGTTTCAGATGATTTCTTACAGGCGATGGATTTGTGGAAAGATTAAAAAAACTAGCACTTATTTGAGTGCTAGCTTTTTCGTTTATAAATAGTCAGTGCATAGCTTTCTTTCTAGTTTGGTCAGGAGTTCTTGCTTTTCTTCGTCACTAGCAAAGGAAGCTTGGATGGCATCGACATTGTGCTGGTAAAAAGTCAGCTGGCGTTGTTTGGAAGTGGCGATGGTAGAGGGCATATTCCTTGGTCAAATCCGTATCAGAGACGGTCCGGTTATCGGTGTTGATACTAATATGGGCTTGAGCTTCCTTCATCTTGAGGTAAGGGAAGTCCTCCACAGTGGCAGCTGCCTTAGTTTGAAGGTTACTAGTCAAACAGAGCTCACCGGTGACCCCATTTTTCACAAACTCTTTTAGAAGCTTTGGTTCATCCGCTAGCAAGGTCACGTGACCATTTCGTTTGATGCCATAGGCCATGGATTGAGCGACGTTGGCTGGACAGTGGCACTCGCCAGCATGCAGGGTCATGGGACGGTTGTAGCTTTTAACCTGTTGGATGAGGGCATCAATGGCTTGTGGTGGATAGTGGTGCTCATCCCCAGCGAAGTCAAAGCCGACAAAATCTTGATCCCTAACTTGGTTGGCTTCTGCCAGGATACGAGAGGTGAGTTCTTGATCCGACTGGCGCATACCACAGACGAGGGCTTTTGAGACAATGCCAAATTCATCCTGGGCTTGGCGCAGTCCTTCACAGACAGCATCGATAGTTTCTGGGACGGTTAGCCCTTGATCCATGGACAATTCTGGGGCAAAGCGGACCTCGATGTAGACGACATTTTCCAAAGCAGCTTGCTTGGCTACATCATAAGCAGCAAGCGTCAAGGCTTCCTTGGTTTGGAGGAGCGGCCGAATGTAGTCAAAGGCTTCCAAATAGTCCAAGAGACTCTCACAGTGGGCAGGTGCAGTGACATGGTGCTTGAGCTCTTCATCGCTATCGGGGAGGTCAATATTGGCCATGGATGCCAATTGGCGAATGGTCGGAAGAGACAAGGAACCGTCTAAGTGGCAGTGTAGTTCTGTCTTTGCCAAACTATGAAAGTCGATCGTGGACATGTTTTTTCTCCTTCAAAATGTATTTTTTCTATACTATCATTTTGCCAAGAAAAGTCAAGTAAAAGCCAGCGTAGCAGATTTTTTTGAAAGTAGCGACTGGATTTGATATGCTAGTAGTAACATAGACAAAGGAGAAAAGAGATGTCAGATTATCAATTACTAGAAGTATGGGAAGCACCGAACCAAATGGGTGGAGCCTGGGGTGGCTTGAACCAGCCAACAGCAGGTGCCCGCTTTGAACAGACTCTTCCAAAAGGGGATCAGCCTTTCCAACTCTATACCCTTCCAACTCCAAATGGGATTAAGGTGACCATTATGCTGGAAGAATTAAAAGAGTTGGGAGTGGATGCAGGCTACGACGCTTATCGCATCAAGATTGGTGAGGGAGATCAGTTTGGTAGTGACTTTGTAGCCATCAATCCCAACTCAAAAATTCCAGCCATGTTGGATCAATCAGGCGAGCAAGACATTCGGGTCTTTGAATCAGCTAATATTCTCTTGTATCTGGCGGAGAAATTTGGCCAATTAATCCCGACTGATCCAGCTAAACGGACAGAAGTGCTCAACTGGCTCTTTCTGGCAGACAGGTGCCGCGCCTTTCTTTAGGCGGAGGATTTGGTCATTTCTTCCACTATGCTCCTGAAAAAAATCGAGTATGCCATCAACCGCTTTTGCCATGGAAGCCAAACGCCAACTGGACCTACTGGACAAGGAACTAGCGACTAAACCTTATATTGCAGGAGATGACTACACCATTGCGGATATTGCCATCTGGTCTTGGTATGGCCGTCTAGCCCAAGATAAGGTCTGGGACCGTGCCGGAATTTCCTAGATGTGAAGGAATACAAGCATTTGCAAGCTTGGACAGAGAAAATTGCTAATCGCCCAGCTGTAAAACGTGGCTTGGAAGTGGACTATAAGGAAATTGACTAAAGTCTAAGATTAGATAATTCAATTGTGTTGAGATTTTCCTTAGGTGAGTTCGGACGTCAGCGAACTTCATAGAAGTTCCATGACTAAATCAAGATACAAAGGGCGTCTGCGGATAAAGTCAAAATAGGAAGTTTGACGAAGAATTTCTGGATTCTAGGAAAACTTATCTTTTTGACACGAGCCGCAGCCCGTGTTCAATTCGTTTTGAACTCCTTCGCTTTTCAATTTTTAGGCTCATGCTAAAACAGTTCCCCGAACTGTTTTACTTTCAAAACTCCCGAGTGCATGAAACAAAAAGTTTCATGCACTTTTCTCACTGCAGAAAACTCAATACGTATTTTTGAAGCTCCAAAAATAAGAGATTTCTCAAAATATATATCTAGCTAAACAATTTAGAAGCAATTTGAAGGGGCGCCGTTGCGCCTTTTTTTAATGGTGCAAACATGGTATACTAAAGGATGGAATAAAAGTTTAGAAAGTAGCACATGGAATTTACAAAATTATCAAATCGCTTGGACTTGGTGGCTAGCTTCGTCCCAGCTGGAGCGCGTCTGTTGGACGTGGGGAGTGACCATGCTTATCTGCCAATCGCCCTCTTACAAGAAGGTAAGATTGAGGCTGCTATTGCTGGGGAAGTGGTTGAAGGACCTTATCAGTCTGCCCTCCAAAATGTCGCCGATAATGGCTTAGAGGACAAGATTGAAGTCCGCCTAGCCAATGGATTGGCTGCCTTTGAACCAACAGATGGCATTTCCTGTATTACTATTGCAGGCATGGGAGGACGCTTGATTGCAGATATCCTAGCAGCAGGTTTTAACAAATTAGACAATGTCTTTCGCTTGGTCCTACAGCCCAATAATCGGGAAGATGAACTACGGGCTTGGTTAGTCGACCATGATTTCCGTATCGTCGATGAAGCCATCTTGGAAGAAAATGAGAAGTTCTATGAGATCCTCGTGGTCGAACACGGTTCTCAAGAGTTGACAGCCAAGGAACTACGCTTTGGTCCCCATTTGATGCGGGAACAAGCTCCAGCATTTGTCCAGAAGTGGTCCAAGGAAGTGGAGAAATTAGCCTTTGCCTTGGAGCAGGTCCCAGTTGAGAATCAATCTGCCAGAGCATCGTTAGAAGAGCGCATCGCACAAATCAAGGAGGTCCTACATGTTAGCAAGTGAAGTTATCAAACGCTATGAAGCCTATTGTCCTCAGGAGCTTTCCATGGAGGGAGATGTCCGTGGCCTACAGGTCGGTACGCTACAAAAAGACATCCATAAGGTCATGGTGGCCCTGGATATTCGCGAGCAGACGGTGGCTGAAGCTATCGCCCATGGGGTGGACTTGATCATCGTCAAGCACGCGCCCATTTTCCGTCCGATTAAGGATTTGGTAGCTGATCGGGCTCAAAATCAGATCTATATCGATTTGATCAAGCATGATATCGCAGTCTACGTCAGCCATACCAATATTGATATTGTCCCAGATGGGCTCAACGATTGGTTCTGCCAGCTTTTGGACATTGAAGATACAGAGCCCCTCAGCATGACAGGGGAAGGACTCGGAATCGGCCGGATTGGTCGGATAGCTACCCAAACCTTTGGCCAGTTGGCTCAAAAGGTCAAAGAAACCTTTGGCTTAGATGCTTTGCGCTTGGTCGGTTATGATCAGACTGACCTGGAACGGGTCATTGAGCGCGTCGCTATCTGTGGAGGAAGTGGCCAGTCCTTTTACAAGGATGCTCTTGCTAAAGGGGGCTGAGGTCTATATCACAGGAGATATCTACTACCACACAGCTCAGGACATGCTGAGCGATGGGCTCTTGGCCTTGGATCCAGGGCACCATATCGAGGTTCTCTTTGTCTCGAAACTAGTAGAAAAGCTCAATCAGTGGAAAGCTGAAGAAGCGTGGGAGATTGAAGTGATTGGCAGTCAAGCCAGTACCAATCCTTTTTACCATATCTAAGGGGCCATCATGAAAGTTGCCATTATCGGTGCAGGGATCGTAGGGGTCTACTGCCTCCTATTATTTATCCAAAGAAGCACAAGTGGATCTGACCGTCTATGACCATGGAGTCGGCCAAGCAACTAAGGCAGCGGCAGGCATTATCAGCCCTTGGTTTTCCAAGCGGCGGAATAAGGCCTGGTATCGCCTCGCTCGTCTGGGAGCTGATTTTTACCAAGAATTGGTAGAGGACCTGGCCAAGGACGGAATCAAAACAGATTTTTACCAGCAGACCGGTGTCTATCTCCTCAAGAAAAATGAGGACAAATTAGACGAACTTTATCAGTTGGCACTGAGTCGTCGGGAAGAATCTCCCTTGATTGGGGACTTGGCGATTTTTAAACAAAGAAGAAGTGGCCCAGCAATTCCCAGGGCTAAATGGTTTTGAACAGCTCCTTTATGCATCAGGTGGAGCCCATGTAGAAGGAGCTCTTCTGACAGAAACCCTTCTTCAGGCAAGTGGGGCAAAAGTGATCAAGAAAGAGGCTGCTTTGGCTATTACAGAGGATGGTTTTCAGATAGCAGGAGAAAGCTATGACCAAGTCATCCTAGCAACAGGAGCCTGGTTGGGGCAAATGCTCGAGCCACTTGGCTACCAAGTCGATGTCCGTCCGCAAAAGGGGCAATTGCGGGATTATCAGCTAGACTTAGTTACTGATGATTATCCCGTGGTCATGCCTGAAGGAGAGTTGGATATCATTCCCTTCCAAAATGGCAAAATCAGTATGGGCGCTACCCATGAGAATGAGATGGGCTTTGACCTGACGGTTGATCAAGTTCTGCTAAATCAGATGGAAACAGAAGCCTTGGCCTACTATCCAGAACTAGCTCAAGCGACAGTTGTCGGCGTGCGCGTGGGTACTCGGGCCTACACCAGTGACTTTTCACCATTTTGGGGAGCTGTTCCTGATCAAGCAGGCCTCTATGTCGCTAGTGGACTAGGTTCGTCCGGCCTCACAACAGGTCCCCTCATTGGTTGGCATCTAGCCCAACTAGTGGCAGGAGGAAAGGTGCGCTTGGATCCAGCAGATTATCCAGTTGATCAGTATGTGAAGAAGTAGGCTGGGACAAAAGTCCTAGCCTCTCAATTTTCTTTGGATTGTCGAGCAAGACGCAGTGGTTGAGTGGGCTCTACTACAAGGTAAGGTTTTTCAGACGGCTCAGTCAAGGAGCAGTAATCTATTTGAATCATGAGTAAGACCAATGCTAACAATTCTACAACTCTCATCTCCGGTCATCACCTTGCAACACAAATGCAAGGTGACTTTTTTATATAAACATGATAAAATAGGGGTAATGAATACGTAGAAAGGCCTAACATTATGAAAAGGTATTATTTTTAGCTGGTGGTTCGGGGACTCGTTTGTATCCTTTGACTCGTGCCGCTTCCAAACAGTTGATGCCCATTTACGATAAGCCAATGATTTACTACCCATTGTCAACTCTTATGTTGGCAGGAATCAAAGAAATCTTGATCATCTCAACTCCTCAAGATCTTCCACGTTTTGAAGAGCTTCTTGGAGATGGTTCTGAACTTGGTATTTCTCTCTCTTATGCAGAACAACCAAGTCCAGACGGCTTGGCACAAGCCTTTATCATTGGTGAAGAGTTCATTGGTGATGATCATGTTGCCCTCGTTCTTGGAGATAATATCTTCCATGGAAATGGCTTAACCAAGATGTTGCAACGGGCTGAAGCAAAAGAAAAAGGGGCAACTGTCTTTGGTTACCAAGTTAAAGATCCAGAACGTTTTGGTGTGGTAGAGTTTGATGCAGATATGAATGCTATCTCTATCGAAGAAAAACCAGAACATCCAAAATCCAACTTTGCGGTGACAGGTCTTTACTTCTATGATAATGATGTCGTAGAGATTGCCAAAAATATCAAACCAAGTCCTCGTGGAGAGCTTGAAATCACCGATGTCAACAAGGCTTATTTGGAGCGTGGAGATCTCTGTTGAGCTCATGGGTCGTGGCTTTTGCTTGGTTGGATACAGGAACTCACGAAAGTCTCTTGCAGGCTTCTCAATATATCGAAACTGTTCAACGCTTGCAAAACGTCCAAGTTGCCAACCTTGAAGAAATCGCCTATCGCATGGGTTATATCACCAAAGAACAAGTCCATGAATTGGCGCAACCTCTGAAGAAAAAAATGAATACGGACAATACTTGCTCCGTTTGATTGGAGAAGCTTTAATGACAGAACAATTTTTTTCGGAAAAAGAATTAGCAGCCCGCAAGATTGAAGCGATTCCCAGGTTTGATGGAGTTTGATATTCCAGTTCATGGGGACAACCGTGGTTGGTTCAAGGAGAAACTTCCAAAAAGGAAAAAATGCTTCCTCTTGGATTTCCTGAAAGCTTCTTTGCCGAAGGCAAGTTGCAAAATAACGTTTCTTTCTCGCGCAAGCATGTCTTACGTGGTCTGCATGCAGAACCTTGGGACAAGTACATCTCTGTGGCAGATGAAGGAAAGGTTCTTGGAACTTGGGTAGACCTTCGTGAAGGTGAGACCTTCGGGAATACCTACCAAACTGTGATCGATGCCTCTAAAGGGATCTTTGTTCCTCGTGGCGTAGCCAATGGTTTCAAGTCTTTGTCTGATAAAGTAGCCTACAGCTATTTGGTCAATGACTACTGGGCATTGGAGCTCAAGCCAAAATATGCTTTTGTCAACTATGCAGACCCAAGCCTAGACATCCAATGGGAAAACTTGGAAGCAGCAGAAGTCTCAGAAGCAGATAAGAACCACCCATTGCTCAAAGACGTCAAACCCCTAAAAAGCAGAAGATTTGTAAAAAAATGAAACCTTGCATAGCAGTATTGCGACTGCAAGGATCTCAGTAGGATCGTTCCTGCCCTAGTGGATACAAGATTGCCGTAGGGAATCTTGTAGGAAATCCGGAGACATTGGGCTCCGGATTTAGCCATGAAAACCGAAGGGTTGCTGGCGTCCCTCACTAGCTAAAGGAACAATCAAAACTAAAAACTATTTGGAGAAAAAATGACTGAATACAAAAACATCATCGTAACCGGTGGCGCTGGTTTCATCGGTTCAAACTTCGTACACTATGTCTACAACAACCATCCAGACGTGCATGTGACTGTCCTTGACAAACTCACTTACGCAGGTAACCGTGCCAACATCGAAGAAATCCTTGGGGACCGTGTTGAATTGGTTGTGGGTGACATTGCTGACGCAGCATTGGTTGACCAACTGGCTACTAAGGCTGATGCGATCGTTCACTATGCGGCTGAAAGCCACAATGACAATTCATTGAATGACCCATCACCATTTATCCACACAAACTTCATTGGTACCTACACACTCTTGGAAGCTGCTCGTAAATACGATATTCGTTTCCACCACGTGTCAACAGACGAAGTGTATGGAGACCTTCCATTGCGTGAAGATCTTCCTGGACATGGGGAAGGTCCTGGTGAAAAATTCACTGCAGAAACCAAATACAACCCATCATCCCCTTATTCATCAACCAAGGCTGCTTCAGACTTGATCGTGAAGGCTTGGGTTCGTTCCTTCGGTGTTAAGGCAACCATTTCAAACTGTTCAAACAACTATGGTCCATACCAACACATCGAGAAGTTCATCCCACGTCAAATCACCAATATCTTGTCTGGTATCAAACCAAAACTTTATGGTGAAGGCAAGAACGTCCGTGACTGGATCCACACCAACGACCACTCAACTGGTGTTTGGGTTATCCTTACTAAAGGCCGTATCGGTGAAACTTACTTGATCGGTGCCGATGGTGAAAAGAACAACAAAGAAGTGCTTGAGTTGATCCTTGAAAAAATGGGACAACCAAAAGATGCCTACGACCGTGTAACAGACCGTGCGGGTCACGATTTGCGTTACGCCATCGATTCAACAAAATTGCGTGAAGAATTAGGTTGGGAACCACAATTCACCAACTTCGAAGCAGGTTTGGAAGAAACCATTAAGTGGTATACAGAAAACCAAGACTGGTGGAAAGCCGAAAAAGAAGCTGTTGAAGCTAACTACGCGAAAACACAAGAAGTTCTCAAGTAAAAACAAGCCTCTATCGATCAGGATTTCTGGTCGACAGAGGCTTTTCTATATTTTTAAAATAGACTATACTGTTTTTTTAGAATGCATACAAACTTTTTTTGCATAAAAATAACTAGTTAAATTTTTTTAAAAAAAGTGATGTCTAATGGTTCGATTCATTTATGTAGTTATAAAAACTTTCCGCTGTGAGAAAAGTGCTTGAAACAATAGTGTTTCAAGCACTCGGGAGTTTTGGAACCTTAGGTCCAAAACTAAGTCATGGAACTTCTTCGAAGTTCGCTGACGTCCGTACTCACCTAAGGAAAGTTTTTTTAAAAATACTCTTTTTCTATAATAAAAAGACCAACTGGTCTTTTTTTATTAATTAACAGATGATTCGGTATCTGTAGCAGATGGTGTTGTGTCTGCAGGAGCTTCACTGGCACTGGTTTCTACCTGTGACGAGTCAGTTTGTTCAGAGCTTGCTTCCGATGCTTGGCTGCTACTAGCACTGGTATCTGTTCCCGTAGCACTTGAATCAGTAGCAGATCCATCCTTTTCATGGACAACAACAACGCTAGTGGAGCCATCTTTTTTCTCCTCTGTCTTAGTCGTCGGTTTCATGATACTGTAAATAGTAAAGGAAGTAACGATAATACCGAGAAGACTAGCAATCGTTGCGACAATCATCTGGAATAAAGAAAGGCTCTGTTTCACTTTTTCGCTTCTTGATGGTCTGTTGCTGTCTTGGTGTTTTTCTTTTCGTGAGTATTGTGACATAATCTGTTTCCTCTTCATTTCATATTTGGTTCTTTTATGTGAACACTTTAGTCATTATACGTTATTTTTTTATGAAAATGTCTAAGAAGAAATGGAAAGAGGTTTTTTTAAAATTTCAGATTGCTTTCAAACTGGACACTTTGAGTCTCGCTTGCCTCAGAGGACGTTTCAAAGTTTGCCTGTCCTTTTTCAGAGACTGAAATTGGTTGGTTTTGTTTGACTAGGCTGGCTGATGATTTCATGGTTACTAAAACTAGAGGAGTCATTAGGGAGAGATAAACTGGCCATTCGCCTGAATCTCTATCTTGTTTGGATCCGGGATAGAGTAGTCAATCTTTACCCTTGAATTCCTTGGTTTTTTTGAAATCACTTTTACATCTTTGACACGGATGATACGACGGAACCAGCCATTATATTCGACCAAGCATTTGAATTCGATGTGGCTATCGGATTCACCAGGGATTAGTTGGATAAGGCTCATTTCGTGGAGACTGCCTTCATCTTCCCTAAAGTAAGGTGGCTTCTCCAAGGGCTGTTGTAGGTCACACTGTCCTTTACCGTGACAGGCTAGTCGGGCAGAAGGGAGGGAAAATGGAAGTGGTGGTAGGACAGTGAGCAGTCCTCCAAGAGCAAGACTTCCAGCTAGGGCAATGGAAAAAAATAGATTGGTCGTTTCATGCTTGTCTCCTTGTAACTTCAATCAGTTTCCAGTTCTGGACTTGAGTAGGTCATAAAAAAACAACAGGGGATCTTGTAAGCGTTTTTACAAAAACTCTCCATCTTCATCATAAGCTATTTTTGAGAAAATTTACAAGTTTTTCTGTCTGAAACTAGGAACAAAATGAAGCCTGCCAAATCCTTGTCCCTCCAACCTATAAATGTTACAATAAGATGATTGAAAATTGACTAGGAGAGAGTGGAAGATGATTTACTTTGATAATTCAGCAACAACCAAACCTTATCCCGAGGCCTTGGCTACCTACACGGAAGTCGCAAGCAAAATTTGGGGCAATCCATCCAGCTTGCACAACCTGGGAAGTCAAGCGACCCGGATCTTGGAGGCATCTCGTAAGCAGATTGCTTCCCTCCTAGGCAAGAAAGCAGAAGAAATCTATTTCACCTCAGGTGGGACTGAAGGAGACAACTGGGCGATCAAGGGAGTTGCTTTTGAAAAAGCTCCTTATGGCAAAGCATATCATTGTCTCAGCTATTGAGCATCCGGCTGTGAAGGAATCGGCTCTCTGGCTGCAAGGTCAGGGGTTTGAGGTGGATATTGCTCCAGTTGATGCGCGTGGCTTTGTCCAAGTAGAAGAGCTGAAAAAACTCTTGCGTCCGGATACAACCCTCGTTTCGATCATGGCCGTCAACAATGAGGTGGGCTCTATTCAGCCTATTCAAGCTATTGCAGACCCTATTAGCTGATCGTCCGACCATCACCTTTCCATGTCGATGGGGTTCAGGCACTGGCTAAGGTTTCAACCGCTCTCTACCTGCCAGAACGGGTGGATCTAGCGACCTTCTCCAGTCACAAGTTCCATGGACTTCGTGGGGTTGGTTTCCTCTATCTCAAAGAAGGAAAAAAGATCAGTCCCCTCTTAACAGGTGGCGGACAAGAAAAGGACCTTCGTTCGACGACTGAGAACTTAGCTGGAATTGCAGCGACTGCCAAGGCCTTGCGCTTGGCGATGGAGCGTCAAGAGGACTTTGAACGCAAGTGCCATCAGTTGAAGGAAGTCATTCGTGAGGAATTAGCCCACTATCCAGATGTGACTGTCTTCTCAGGAGATGAGGGCTTTGCACCCCATATCTTAACTTTTGGTATCAAGGGAGTGCGAGGAGAAGTCATCGTCCACGCTTTCGAAGAGTATGAGATTTATATCTCGACAACCTCTGCCTGTTCTTCCAAGGCTGGCAAACCAGCTGGAACCCTGATCGCTATGGGAGTCGATAAGGCTCTGGCGCAAACAGCTGTCCGTCTTAGCCTCGATCTCGAAAAATGACATGAGTCAGGTCGAGCAATTTTTTTGACCAAGTTCAAACTGATCTATGAAAAGACGCGAAAGGTGCGTTAAGGAAAAGAAAAGGAAGTTACTATGCCATTAACTTATTCAGAAATTATGATCCGCTATGGGGAGCTTTCTACTAAAGGAAAGAACCGGATGCGCTTTCATTAATAAATTGCGCAATAATATCTCAGATGTCTTGTCCATTTATCCCAGCTGTCAAAGTGACAGCCGATCGGGACCGCGCTCATGCTTATCTAAATGGAACGGATTATGAACCGGTGGCTGAATCTCTCAAACAGGTCTTCAGGGATTCAAAAATTTTTCACCCGTTTACAAAGATTGAAAAAAATCAGTCCCAGCCTTGATCTCAGCTGTTCAAGAAATCATGCAGGACATTTACCAGGAAGGGATGACCTTTCAAGATTTCCAGTCAGACGCAGTGACCATACTCTTTGAGCTTGATAGTCAGTGAGCTCAACCAAACCTTGGGTGGCGCTGTCTTTGAAGCGATCCCAAGTATCCAAGCCCAAATGAAAAAAACCGGATATCAACCTCCAAGTAGAGATCCGGGAAGAAGCGACCCTATATCTCTTATGAAACCATTAAAGGGAGCAGGTGGTCTGCCGGTTGGGAACTTCTGGAAAAGGGCATGCTCATGCTATCTGGTGGGATTGACTCTCCAGTAGCGGGTTATCTAGCCTTGAAGCGGGGTGTGGATATCGAAGCGGTTCACTTTGCGAGCCCGCCTTATACCAGCCCGGGTGCGCTGAAAAAAGCCCACGATTTAACTCGTAAATTGACCAAGTTTGGGGGCAATATCCAGTTTATCGAGGTACCTTTTACTGAGATTCAAGAAGAGATTAAAGCCAAGGCGCCGGAAGCTTATCTCATGACTCTGACCCGTCGCTTTATGATGCGCATTACAGACCGTATCCGTCAAATTCGTGGTGGCCTAGTCATCATCAATGGGGAAAGTCTTGGTCAGGTTGCCAGCCAAACACTGGAGAGCATGCAGGCTATCAATGCCGTGACCAATACGCCCGTCATTCGTCCAGTGGTGACTATGGACAAGTTGGAGATTATCGATATCGCCCAAGCCATTGATACCTTTGAAATCTCCATCCAGCCTTTCGAAGATTGCTGTACCATTTTTTGCACCGGATCGTCCAAAGACTAATCCAAAACTCAAAAAAATGCAGAGCAGTATGAGCAACGCATGGACGTGGAAGCTTTGGTGGAGCGAGCTGTGGCAGGTATTATTGTGACGGAGATTACTCCTCAAGCGGAAGCAGATGAAGTCGATGAGCTGATTGAGGATTTGTTGTAAGAGATGAAGGTGATCAGATCTCACTAAGAGCCCTGACCACTGGCGTGAGTTTGATAAAGAAAAATAGCACCCTTGAATGTAGATGCGATGCTTCTAGCTTCAAGGGTGCTTTTCTAATGTAAGGGGGACTTAATTCTGTCCTTCTTTGAGTGCTGCTTGAGCGACGGCTAGTCTAGCTGCAGGAACCCGGTAAGGAGAGCAGGAAACGTAGGTGACTTGTATGTCTTGGAAGAAGGAGATTGAAGAAGGATCTCCGCCAACTTCGCCACAGATACCGATAGTGAGGTTTGGTTTTACTTGACGGGCCTTACTGATAGCAATTCTCATTAATTCACCGACTCCCTCCCTATCGATTTTTTGGAAGGGGTCAAAAGAAAGAATATCCTTGTCCTTGTAGTGGCCGATGAACTTGCCAATATCATCCCGAGAGAAGCCATAGGTCATCTGGGTCAAGTCATTGGTGCCAAAGCTGAAGAAATCGGCTTCTTGAGCCAGTTTATCAGCAGTTAGGCAGGCGCGGGGCAGTTCAATCATGGTACCAATTTCATAAGGGAATGGCTCCTGACCATACTGTTTGAAAAGCTGTTCAATATGCTGAACAAGATACTCTTTGATGCATGCTAATTCTTTTTGATCAGCAATTAAAGGAACCATGATTTCCGGCTTAATCTTTTGACCTTCTTGATGCAATTTGATAGCACTTCTAAAAATAGCTTCTGTCTGCATCTTGTAGATATTCGGCTTGGTTATGCCGAGACGGCAACCCCGGTGTCCCAACATCGGATTGCTTTCCTGCAGACTTTCAATACGGTCGGCAAGTTTATCAGGAGATTTTTTTAGTTTGCTTGCTAATAATGCAATTTCTTGGGAATCCTTAGGTAGAAACTCATGCATAGGTGGATCGAGCAGGCGGACAATCATCGGTTTATCTTGGACGGTTTGGAACATTTGGTAGAAATCTTTTTCTTGGAATTCTAGGAGCTTATTGAGGGCTTCTTTTGTTTCTTTTTCGGTATCCGCTAAGATGAGGCGACGCATTTCAAGAATCCGTTCTTGTCCAAAGAACATGTGTTCCGTCCGGGCCAACCCGACCCCTTTGGCCCCAAAGTTCATAGCGGTCGTCAAGTCTTTGACGGTTTCTGCATTGGCTCGAACTTGGAGGATGGCGACTTCATCTGCCCAAACAAGCAAGTGCTGGAGGTCTTGGTTGTTCTCAACTAGGACAGTAGGAAGTTCGCCACGATAAATGCGACCAGAATAACCATCGACGGAGATGAGATCTCCCTCCCTTAGGACCAGATTGCCACAGGAAAGGGTTTTATTTTCTTCACTGATAGTCAATTCTCCGCAACCTGCGACACAGCAAGTTCCCATGCCACGAGCTACAACAGCAGCGTGGGAGGTCATTCCCCCTTGGCTGGTAACAATAGCTTGGCTGACAATCATGCCTTCAATATCTTCTGGGGAAGTTTCTTGCCGAACCAGGATGACTTTTTTACCTTCTTGATCGATTTCTTTAGCTCGGTCGGCGGTAAAGACGATTTGTCCAGTAGCTGCACCTGGGCTGGCTGGTAGGCCTTGAGCTAAGAAGGGTGCTTTCTCTAAAGCAGTTTCTTCAAAGACTGGATGAATCAGTTGACTGATGGAAGTAGGAGTGACTCTCAGGAGAGCTTCTTCCTTACGAATTAGACCTTGGTCCACCATATCTAGAGCAATCTTTAAAGAAGCTTTGGATGTTCGTTTACCATTTCGGGTTTGGAGGATGTAGAGCTTGCCTTTCTCAATGGTAAATTCAATATCCTGCATATCCTTATAGTGGTTTTCAAGGATCTTGGCGTAGTCTCTGAAAGCCTGATAGGTTTCAGGTTGGATTTCTTTTAAGGCTGCAATCGGCTCAGGAGTGCGGATCCCAGCGACCACATCTTCCCCTTGAGCATTGAGCAAAAATTCACCAAACAGTTCTGCCTCACCAGTTGCAGGGTTTCTAGTGAAGCAAACCCCTGTACCACTGGCTTGGTCACTATTTCCAAAGACCATGGCCTGGACATTGACAGCTGTTCCTAAATCATGAGGGATCTGATGAAGCTCCCGATAAATTCTAGCCCGATTGTTGTTCCAGGATTTGAAGACAGCTTGGATGGCAGCGAAGAGTTGTTCATGAGGGTTCTCAGGAAATTCTTGCTTGTGTTTGGAGTAGAGATCTTTATAGTGCTGGATCAATTCCTGTTGCTGGGCTAGGTCAAAATCATGGACCTTTTTATTCTGTTTTTGTTCAAAAGCTGCTAGTTGATCATCAAAAAGTCCCTTATCGATGCCATAGACTACATCAGCAAACATCTGGAGTAGACGGCGATAGCAGTTGTAGGCAAAATCTAGATTGGTTTCTTTGGCCAGTAATTGAGTCCGCTGATCATTGAGACCAAGATTGAGAATGGTATCCATCATCCCAGGCATAGAAAATTTAGCCCCGCTTCTGACAGACACTAAGAGTAAGTGAGGATCTTCTCCGCTAAAAGACTTACCCGTTTTTTCTTCAAGTTTAGCAACCGCTTTCAAAACTTCCTCTTTCAAAGAGGACTCAAAGAAGTCGGGATTATCGAGATAGTGGATACAACTTTTTTTGTGGTGATGGTAAATCCAGGAGGAACCGGTAGTCCCAGATGGCTCATCTCAGCTAAATTAGCGCCTTTCCCACCCAGTAGATCATTGGCCTTCGCACTTCCTTCTTCGAAGGAGTAAATCCATTTTGTCATATAAGCCTCCAAAAAACTAAATATGTGTCATATTTAAGACAAAAATCATTGTATTATACATCACATATATTTGTCAAACAAAACATACATCTTTTTTTATGTTGACTAATTGGATTATTCTGCTATAATGTTTATTAAAAATGATGATTATTTAAAAGTAAATGATGGAAAATATGACAAATATTGCTTTAGAGATGCCTGATATCATCATCATGGAGCTAGAAATAGAAAGGCTAGGAAATTTTGAAATTAAGTGAACGACAAAAGAAAATAGTTGAAATTGTAAAAATGCATCAGCCCTTAAGTGGAGAGAAGATTTCTGATTTATTGGATATTTCAAGAGCGACCCTGCGACCAGATTTGTCCTTTTTGACCTTGGTTGGTATATTGAAAGCGACTCCCAAAATTGGCTATACTTATTCTGGATTAGATCTCGAAACACTTTTCTTTTTTGATACTTTTCAAAAAGAAGTGGCAGAGATCATGACCTCTCCTGTATTAGTCACCCATGATTCCTATATTCAGGATGCCATTATCACCCTATTTATGTATGATGCCGATGTCCTTTATGTTATCGATGAAGACAAGCTCTTACTGGGTATTATGTCCCGTAAAGATTTATTGAGGGCATCTCTTAATTCGAGTATCCAGACTACCCCTGTAGCAGTTTGTATGACTCGAATGCCACATATCATTACCTGTACAAAAGACATGAACATCCTAGAAGCGGCTGCCCTCTTGCAGGATCATGCCATCGATTCCTTACCGGTAGTCGATGAGGAAAAATGACCGAAAAAAATTGTGGGAACGGTGACCAAATCAGTCTTGCTCGATTACATTATCTTACAAGCAAGAAATGCTGAACTGAAGAGTGAAGAGGAATAAATATGAAAAAAGAGATCATTGTATATAGTATTTCAGATTCTTTGGGAGGGACTTCCCAAAAATTATTGTCAGCAGTTACCGCACAGTATCCAGATATCATTTTTTAATAATAGTTACCGTTTCCCTTTTTATCAATCAAGAAGAGAACTCTTGGATATCTTATATGATGCCTTGAAGGATAATGCACTTGTCATCAGCACCTTGGTCAATAGTCAGTTAGCATCAGTAGCTAGAGAATTTAGCCAAAAAAATGGTCTGGCTTATTTAGATCTCATGCATCCATTCTTTGAAATCATCCAAGAAAAGACCGGAACCAGACCAATCGAAGTTCCAGGAACCTTGCACCGCCTGGACAGTGATTATTTTAAAAAGATTTCAGCAATCGAATTCGCTGTGAAATATGATGACGGTAAGGCACCCCAGGGGTTTTTAGAAGCCGATTTGGTCCTGCTTGGTGTTTCCCGTACCTCAAAAACACCCCTGAGTATTTACCTGGCCAATAAGGGCTACAAGGTTGCAAATCTACCTTTGATCCCAGAAGTTCCTTTACCTCAGGTCTTAGATAAGGTTGACTCTCGTCGTTTAATTGGTCTGATCTGTGAGCCCGAAAAATTAATGAAAGTTCGAAGTCATCGCTTGGATTCTTTAGGATTAACACAAGAAACAAGCTATACGGATTTAGAAAAAATCTATCAAGAATTGGATTATTCCAAGAAGGTCTTTAAACAATATGGCGCTCAAGTCATCAATATGACGGATAAATCGATTGAAGAGACAGCTTTCCTAATTGAGGAGCAATTAAAGAAGATGAACTGATTCTTGAATCATTCTAGATTGGGTTGTAACTGCAGATTCCTTGGAGAAATGATATGGAGCAATATAAGCGTATTTTACTAGAAAAATTTGATTCTCGTCAAAAAGTCATTACTGAACTCACTAATCTTGAGGCCATTTTAAACCTACCAAAAGGGACAGAGCTCTACATAAGTGATATTCATGGAGAATTTGCGGCTTTTGATTATATTTTGAGGAGTTGCGCTGGAATTTTAAATGAGAAAATTAATGATTGCTTTGCAGCTTCCTTGTCACAAGAGGAAAAGAATACACTGTCAGCTCTGGTATCCTATCCAGAGAGGGTTTTGGAACAAGTGAATAAGGAGAAAGAGTGGTATAAATCTACGATTTCTCAACTCTTAACACTATTGAGTTTTGTAGCAGCTAAATATAGCCGTTCCAAACTTAGGAAGGCCTTGCCCCAGGAATATGCCTATATCATTGAAGAATTGATCTATAGTGATCTTACGCTAGCCGATAAACATTCTTATTACCAGACTATCCTAAGTTATGTTATTGAACTAAGAGAAGCGGATCCTTTTATCTTGGGAATTGCCGGCAGTATTCGTCGCTTATTGATAGATCACCTGCATGTGGTAGGAGATATTTTTGATAGAGGGGCTGGAAGTGCCCAGGTAATGGATGTGCTCCTTCAGTTTCATTCCTTAGATATTCAATGGGGCAATCACGATATCATTTGGATGGGAGCTTTCTTTGGATCCAAGGCCTGTTTATTGAATGTATTGCGCATTGCAGCTCGTTACGGTTACTTGTGGGATATCGAAAAAGCCTACGGCTTAAACATTCGATCCTTAACCCTGTTTGCGGATAAAACCTACAAAGCCAATCCTAAGTTTAGGCCCATCCTGGGGACAAGAGCGGAGGAATTTACAGCTGAAGAAATATTGCAGCTGGAAAAAGTCCATCAAGCGCTGGCCATTCTCCAATTTAAGATAGAAACTCAATTGATGAAGAGACGGCCGGAATTTCAGATGGACAATCAAATCTTGCTGTATCACATTGATTATTGGAAGAATACAATCAGCATTGACGGGATCAGCTATTCCTTGAAAAATACCTGCTTCCAAACCATAGATTGGGAAAATCCTTCTGAATTATCCTTAGAGGAAAAACAAATAGTAGACAGCATGCTGGCTTCCTTCCAAGGATCTCCCAAAATGGCCAAACATATGGAGCTGTTAATGAAGAAAGGTTCCATGTATAAAGTTTACAATCATCACTTGCTTTTTCATGGCTGTATTCCCTTGAAACCTTCTGGGGAATTTCAACCTCTGGTTCTTCATCAAGCCCAGTATGCTGGGAAAGAATTACTAGACTTTTTCGAATACCATATTCGACTTGCGGCAAAAAACAAAGAAATTGGGGACGACCTTTCAACCGATATAGTATGGTATTGCTGGCGAGGGCAATTATCTCCTCTCTTTGGGAAGAATAAGATGACGACCTTTGAACGGTATTTTATTGAGGAGGCAGAAACGCATAAGGAAATAGAAAATGAGTATTTTTAGCTATCGCAATTCAAAAAAAGATTTGCCAATTAATTTTTAGAAGAATTTGGTCTTGAAGCCAAGGTATCTCGCATTGTGAATGGACATACACCAGTGAAGACAGGTAAAGGGGAATCGCCTATTCGAGGTGAAGGCCTGCTCTTTGTCATTGACGGGGGTCTTTGCGAAGCATATCAAAAGAAGACAGGTACAGCAGGCTATTCACTCCTTAATAATTCCTATGGTTTTCAACTGGTAACCCACCAGCCCTTCCAAGACATTCAAAAGGTAGTAGATTCGCCATTTGAGCAAACTTCCTTGAAGAGGGTAATTGAAGACCTGAGGACCGTACCCTCATCCAATCCACCACTATCGGTCAGAACTTACTAGAACAACAGCAAGAACTGATCCAATTGCTCCATGAATTTTATGATGGGTGAGATCATTCATCAAAGGAAACAACTAAATCATAAATAGCTTCTTTATAAAGATAACTGAGATTTATAGAAGCCGTTTAATTCTTGTAAACACTTAAAAGAAATTTTTAAAGAAAATCCGTTTTCAAGGGACAAAAATACTTGTCTTTGTCTGATAGAAGTGATATACTTAGAGAGTTGACTATGCACATGCCTGTGCAACCGCTCGATCATCGTTGCTCATCCTTTGAGCTTAAGTGGTTCGTCCCACGATGCTAGGCGAGTCTTCACAAAATACGGGGAAACCCAAAAATACATAGGAGGTGCATAATGAGCACATACGCAATCATTAAAACTGGCGGAAAACAAGTTAAAGTTGAAGTTGGTCAAGCAGTCTACGTTGAAAAATTGAACGTTGAAGCTGGTCAAGAAGTTACATTTAACGAAGTTGTTCTTGTTGGTGGTGAAAACACTGTTGTCGGAACTCCACTTGTTTCAGGAGCTACTGTTGTTGGAACTGTTGAAAAACAAGGAAAACAAAAGAAAGTTGTTACTTACAAGTACAAACCTAAAAAAGGTAGCCACCGTAAACAAGGTCACCGTCAACCTTACACTAAAGTTGTCATCAACGCAATCAACGCTTAATTTTTAGGAGAACACATGATACAAGCAGTCTTTGAACGAGCCGAAGATGGCGAGCTGAGGAGTGCAGAAATTACTGGTCACGCCGAAAGTGGCGAATACGGCTTAGATGTCGTGTGTGCATCGGTTTCTACGCTTGCCATTAACTTTGTCAACTCAGTTGAGAAATTTGCAGGCTATGAACCGGAACTAGAATTAAACGAAGAAGAGGGTGGCTTCATGCGGGTCACAATCCCGACAGACATTCCACCTCATCAAAGAGAAATGACCCAACTATTCTTTGAATCATTTTTCTTAGGGATGGCAAACTTATCGGAGAACTCATCCGAGTTCGTCCAAACAAGAGTTATCACAGAAAACTAACATGGAGGAAAACAATTATGTTGAAATTGAATCTTGCTAACTTGCAACTTTTCGCCCACAAAAAAGGTGGAGGTTCTACATCAAACGGACGTGATTCACAAGCTAAACGTCTTGGAGCTAAAGCAGCTGATGGACAAACTGTAACAGGTGGATCTATCCTTTACCGTCAACGCGGTACTCACATCTACCCAGGTGTGAACGTTGGACGTGGTGGAGACGATACTTTGTTCGCTAAAGTTGAAGGCGTAGTACGCTTCGAACGCAAAGGTCGCGATAAGAAACAAGTTTCTGTTTACCCAATCGCAAAATAATTTGTATTCAAAAACTCTCTGATTCATCAGGGAGTTTTTTTGATCTCTCTCGATTGATGTCCCTATCTTTTTTCATCCTCTAGATTATGGTATAATGGAGTGATATTGTTAGAAGGAAGAAGACATGAATATTCAACAATTACGCTATGTTGTTGCGATTGCCAATAGTGGTACTTTTCGTGAAGCAGCTGAAAAAATGTACGTCAGTCAGCCGAGTCTGTCCATCTCTGTGAGAGACTTGGAGAAGGAACTGGGCTTTAAGATTTTCCGTCGGACTAGTTCAGGGACTTTCTTGACCCGCCGAGGGATGGAATTTTATGAAAAGGCCCAAGAATTGGTCAAGGGATTTGATGTTTTTCAAAACCAGTATGCCAATCCTGAGGAAGAAAAGAAGGAATTCTCGATCTCGAGTCAGCACTATGATTTCCTTCCTCCTTTGATTACCCAATTCTCAGTCCTTTATCCGGAGAATAAAGACTTCCGAATCTTTGAATCGACAACGGTTCAAATCCTGGATGAAGTGGCTCAGGGTCATAGTGAACTGGGGATTATCTACCTCAATAAGCAAAATACAAAAGGGATCATGCAACGGGTGGATAAACTGGGCTTGGAAGTCGTTGACCTGATTCCTTTCCAGACCCATATCTATTTGCGCAAGGGCCATCCATTAGCTAAGAAAGAATCCTTAGTGATGGAGGACTTGGCACACTTACCGACTGTTCGCTTTACCCAGGAAAAGGATGAATATCTCTACTATTCGGAGAACTTTGTCGATACGAGTAGCAGTTCCCAGCTCTTCAATGTGACGGACCGGGCAACCCTGAATGGGATCTTAGAGCGAACCGATGCCTATGCGACTGGTTCTGGCTTCTTGGATAGCCAGTCGGTGAATGGCATTACGGTTATCCCCTTGATCGATGATCTCAATAATAAAATGGTCTATGTCAAACGGGAAGAGGTAGATCTCTCACCAGTGGCTGAGAAGTTTGTCCAAGTTATGGAAGCCTACTTTGATGAGAAGAGGTAGGCAATGAAGAGAAAGTAAGTATTTTTATCAGTATCCTCCTCTTGATCCTTCTGGATCAAGCGGTGAAGGGGTATGTCGTCAAGGAGATCCCGCTAGGGGGTATGCGTCGCTTCATTCCCAAAGTGGTTAGTCTGACCTACCTCAAGAACTCTGGAGCGGCTTTCTCCATGTTAGAAAACCAACAGTGGTTCTTTACCATCATTACTTTGATTGCGATGGGGGCAGCCTTTGTCTATCTCTATCGTCATATCAAAGGTTCCATTTGGCTCTTGTTGGGATTGGCCTTGATTATTTCTGGTGGTATTGGCAACTTTATTGACCGACTCCGTCAGGGCTTTGTCGTCGATATGTTCCACTTGGATTTTATGAATTTTGCCATCTTCAATGTAGCAGATATCTATTTAACCATCGGTGTGGGACTGCTACTGATTTATATATTGAGAGAGGAGAGCCATGGAAGTTAGAGTAGAAGTCGCTGGAGCGCGACTGGATAAGGCCGTCTCAGAGTTGACTGAACTCTCACGTGGCTTGGCCAATGAGCAGATCAAGGAAGGAAAAATCCTCGTCAACGGTCAAGTCAAAAAGGCTAAGTATACTGTAAAAGAAGAGGATGTTATCAGCTACGAAGTTCCTCAAGTGGAAGAAGTGACCTACGAGGCAGAAGATATCCCCCTTAGAGATTGTCTATCAGGATGCGGATGTTGCAGTGGTCAATAAACCCCAGGGCATGGTGGTCCATCCGAGTGCCGGGCATACTAGTGGGACCCTGGTCAATGCCCTCATGTATCACATCAAGGACTTGTCAGGGATCAATGGGGAGCTTCGTCCAGGAATCGTCCATCGGATTGACAAGGACACCTCTGGCCTTCTCATGGTGGCTAAGAATGATGCAGCTCATGTAGCCTTGGCAGATGAGCTCAAGGCTAAGAAGTCCCTGCGCAAGTATTGGGCTATTGTCCACGGCAATCTTCCCAACGATCGGGGTGTCATTGAGGCGCCGATTGGACGGAGTGACAAGGACCGCAAGAAGCAGGCTGTGACAGCCAAAGGAAAACCAGCTCTGACCCGTTTCCATGTCTTGGAGCGTTTCGGGGATTATAGCTTGGTCGAGTTGCAATTGGAGACAGGACGGACCCACCAGATACGGGTTCACATGGCCTACATTGGCCATCCGGTCGCTGGTGATGAAGTCTATGGCCCTCGCAAGACTTTGAAAGGCCATGGCCAGTTCCTCCATGCCAAGACACTGGGGTTTACCCATCCACGGACGGGAGAAGTCATGGAGTTTTCAGTGGAGGTACCGGAGATTTTCCAAGAAACCTTGGAGCAGCTCCGTCAAGGATAAGCATTCAATCATCAAAACGAGTTTACCTCTTGTGGTTCAAACTCGTTTTTTTGTGGGGAAACGGCGCTCCTGGTCTCCTCTTAGTAATTTTTAAGGCTTTCATGGTATAATGTTACAATCGAATACTTTGGAGAATGAATGGATGAAGAATAAGCGAATTGTGTTTAAAGTAGGAACCTCTTCCCTAACCAATCAAGATGGGAGCTTGTCTCGGAGCAAGGTCAAGGCCATCACCCAGCAACTGGCTCTCTTACACGAGCAAGGACATGAATTGATTTTGGTCTCTTCGGGTGCGATTGCAGCTGGATTTGGTGCACTGGGCTTTAAGAAACGCCCGACCAAGATTGCGGATAAGCAGGCTTCTGCAGCAGTTGGCCAAGGTCTGCTGTTAGAAGAATATACCTCTAATCTACTGTTACGCGACATCGTTTCTGCCCAGGTCCTCTTGACCCAGGATGACTTTGTCGATCAACGCCGCTATAAAAAAATGCCCACCAGGCTCTCTCTGTCCTCTTGCAAAGGGGGGCTATTCCGATTATCAATGAGAACGATACAGTCTCGATTGAGGAGCTTAAGGTCGGGGATAACGATACCCTGAGTGCCCAAGTGGCAGCCATGGTCCAGGCGGATCTCTTGGTCTTGCTGACGGATGTGGATGGTCTTTATACAGGACATCCTCAAAAGGACCCGACTGCCAAACGTTTGGAACGGATCAATTCAATCAGCAAGGACATTATCGAGATGGCCGGTGGAGCAGGCTCAAGTAATGGGACAGGAGGCATGCTGACAAAAATCAAAGCAGCCACCATCGCTACAGAATCAGGTGTTCCTGTTTACATTTGCTCGTCCCTGAAAGAAGATGCTCTTCTTGAAGCGTCAGAGAAAACTCAGGATGGTAGCTATTTTACAGCTCAGGACAAGTTTTTGCGTAATCAGAAACAATGGCTGGCCTTCTATGCCCCTAGCCAAGGGTCTGTATGGCTGGACCAAGGAGCGGTTAAGGCTGTCAAAGAAGAGGGTAAGAGTATCCTTGTGTCTGGTGTGGTAAAGGTTGAAGGAGCCTTCTCTTACTCCGATATTATCACGGTTCATGATGCAGAGACTGGACAGGTCATTGGGAAAGGGCGTACCCGCTTAGGGGCTGCTGCCATTAAAGATTTGCTCCATGGTCAAAAGCCAAAGGGCATCGTCATTCACCGGGATGATTGGATTACCATCACACCTGAAGTAGAACTCTTATTTACAGAATTTTAAAGGAGGGATTAGATGGAGACGATCGATCAGATTCGCCTGGCTAAACAGGCCAAAAAAAGTATTAATACTGCAACAAGTGATGAGAAAAATAAAGCCTTAAGAGCGATGGCCACCGCCTTGGTTGACGCCACAGCTGACATTTTGGCTGCTAATCAATTGGATATGGAAGATGCTCGGGGCCGGATTTCGGAGGTAATGCTGGATCGCCTGCTCTTGACAGAAGAGCGCATTCAAGCCATGGCTAATGGAATTCTCCAAGTGGCTGCCCTACCCGATCCAGTGGGAGAACTCTTAGAGGAGCGGACCCTGGAGAACGGTTTGGTCATTCAGAAGAAACGCGTGGCCATGGGGGTCATTGGGATTATCTATGAAAGTCGTCCCAACGTGACCTCTGATGCAGCAGCCTTGGCCCTGAAAAGCGGGAGTGCTGTTGTCCTGCGCAGTGGCAAGGATGCCTATCAGACAGCCCATGCCATCGTTAGCGCCTTAAAAACAGGCTTGCAAGCGACCGCTATTGATCCTGCTGTCCTCCAGTTGGTCGAAGATACCAGTCGGGAGAGCAGTCTGGTCATGATGAAGGCCAAGGGGGATTTAGACCTTCTCATCCCACGTGGGGGAGCTGGCTTGATCCAGGCAGTTGTAGAGCAAGCAATTGTCCCTGTGATTGAGACAGGGACCGGGATTGTCCATGTCTATGTCGATCATGCAGCAGATTTAGACAAGGCTCTCAGTATCATTCATAATGCCAAGACCAGCCGACCATCCGTCTGCAATGCTATGGAAGTCCTCTTGGTGCATGAAGCTATTGCAGGGGACTTTCTGCCACTAGTGAAGAAAGTCTTGGTAGACGAGGCTCCGGTACCAGTGGAGATGCGCTTGGATGCACAAGCCCAGCAAATCATTGACGGTTCACCAGCTTCTGAGACTGACTTTGATACGGAATTCTTAGATTATGTCATGGCCGTGAAGGTCGTCCCTTCTGTAGAAGAAGCCATCGTTCATATCGAAGCCCACAGTACCCACCATTCAGATGCCATTGTCTCTGAAGATGCGACAGCCATTGAACTCTTCAGTAACCAGGTAGACTCGGCGGCCGTTTATGTCAATGCCTCGACTCGCTTCACAGATGGCGGAGAGTTTGGCCTAGGCTGTGAGATGGGCATCTCGACCCAGAAGTTGCATGCGCGTGGGCCCATGGGCTTGCGTGAGCTGACCAGTTATAAGTATCTGGTCACTGGAAATGGTCAAGTGAGGTAAGTCATGAAAGTAGCATTTATCGGTCTTGGAAATATGGGAGCTAGTCTGGCCAAAGCGGTCGCAAAAGAAGTGGTCACGAAAGATCTGCTCTTTGGTCAACCGTCCCCTCAAAAAGGTGGAAGAGTTTATCAGCCAGTATGGGGGAACAGCGTCTGATCTTGAACAGGCCTTTTAAAGAAGCGGAGGTCATCTTCTTAGGGGTCAAACCCTACCAGATTTGTCCTCTCCTAGAAGAGTATCAAGGAATCTTGGCTCAACGCTCCAATCTCTTGCTGGTGTCCATGGCTGCAGGCCTGGAGCTAGAAAAAATGGCTGATGTGATTCAGAATGACCAGGTGGGTCTCATCCGCATCATGCCCAATACGCCCGTAGCCATTGGTCAAGGGGTTATCAGTCTGGCTCGCTCTCAAGCAGTGACAGACCAGCAAGTAGCCCAAGTCAACCAGCTCTTAGCAGGAGCTGGAGCTCTCTATGAAATCGAAGAAAAATTGATGGATCCTGCAACGGCTGTCGCAGGCTGTGGTCCAGCCTTTGTCTATCAGATGATTGAAGCCATGGCAGATGCAGGAGTAAGCTTAGGACTTACTCGAGAGCAAGCCTTGCAGATGGCTGCCCAGACCTTCCAAGGAGCTAGTCAAATGGTCCTAGAGACAGGCGAGCACCCAGCCCTGCTTGCGAGATGCAGTTTGTAGCCCAGGTGGCTCTACCATCGCAGGAGTCAATCGCTTAGAACAAGTCGGCTTACGGGGCGACATTATTGCAGGAGTGGAAGCAGCCTACAAACGTACCCAGGAAATGGGACAAGAGGCAGCGAAGAAATAGAAAAAGATTGGTTTTGGCCAATCTTTTTTGCGTTAAAGCGACTCTATCTCTACCAAACCATTTTCGGTCAGACGATAGATTTTTTGGCAGACTTCTTTGAGGAAGGTCCGGTCGTGGGAGACCGTGACTAGTCCGCCTGGGTAGTCTGCGAATAGGCGTCGAATTTCTGGTTGGGAAGTGGGGGAAAAATTGCGAGTAGGCTCGTCCAAGAGTAGAAATTGGGGACTTGTGAGCACTAGTTGAAGGAGAAAGAGTTTTCCTTGCTGGCCACCAGAAAGTTCAGAGATCGGATGATGCATTTCAGAATAGGTAAAGTTGAGGGAGGCTAAATGCAATTGAATGGTGTTGATTTCTTCGCGATCGCCTGAATGCTGTAGAAATTGAACGGGTGTCTGAGTCAGAGGGAGAAGTTCAGTGTAATCTTGAGGCATATAGGCAGTGCGGATACTTTCATTCTTCTGTAGACTTTTCCATATCATTTTTAGGAAAGTGGATTTCCCCACACCGTTGGAACCGATAATCCCTATTTTATCCTGCCCTTGAAGAGTGAGGGAGAGGTTCTTGACCAGGACCCGATCACCAATTGCGAGCTCTTCCTGATCTAAGAGAAGGACTCGTTTTTGAGGAGACAAGGGAGTGAGGGGAGGAAAATGCAGATTGATGACTTCCTCATCATAGGGTTGGGAAGTCATGGATTGGAATTCTCGCTCGTAGCGCTTTTCTTGTGAGAGGAGGGACTTCATTTTTCTTTGCCAGGAGACGTCCGGCAGTGCTATCCTTAGTGTTTCGTAAGGAAGTTTCGACTTGCTGACGGACGCGGCGATGCTTCTCCATTGTTTTCTTGTAGGTTCGTTGATCGTTGGCAGCTTGCTGGGACTGCTGCTTGAATTGTTGCTCCCTCTGGCTACTGTAGTCTTGATAGCCTAGGTGCTCTACAATGGTTTCAGCCTCCTTGCGGTGTTTGATCTGTCTTAGATGGATGATCGTATCCGCCGTCTGAGTCAAAAAATCCTCATGATGGGAAATAAATAAAATGGTTTGGGGGCTCGTTTGGATCATCTGCTGGAGCCAGTCTAGGGTTTCCAAATCCAGATCGTTTGAAGGTTCATCTAAAAATAGTAATTCATGAGGACGACAAAGTTCGTGAAGCAGTTGGACTTTGAGGGCTTCTCCTCCAGATAGACTTCCAATAGCTTGGTCGCTCGCAAAGCGGTCGCTATCAAAATTGCAATTGATCAGCCAGTCTGTAGAGGGTGGCATAGTCTAGCTCGTCTTCTCCAAAAAAATATTCTTCCAATGTTTTTCCCTTCAAGGCTTCCGGCAAAGTCTGGGGAATATAGGCATAGGAGTGAAAGGAAGTGGTGATTTCGCCTTCTATGGTCAGATAATCTGGTAGGGATTTTGGGGACATAAGGACATGAAGCAAGGAAGATTTTCCATTTCCTTCTTCGCCAATAATGGCAACTTTTTCTCCCTTCATGAATGGTTAGGGACAGATCGCGAACCAAATCTCGTAAATCTTTTGTATGGCGGATGGTGAGGTGGGATAGTTTTAGCATAAGATTCCTTTCTACTGGGACAAAAAACAGCTCTACTTATTTAGTAGAGCTGTATTCAAGTGGAACCCAAGCAGAAAAAGACCTAATATAGCCAACAAAAAGTTGGACAATAGGCAAGAGGGTACACAAAAAGAGATAGAACAAGCAGTCCACTAAATAAAGTATCTTATTTAACGAAACTTAGTTGTTCATATCTCCTTACCTCCGAATGTGATTAGCTTTATTCTATTCCTTTCATTCCTTCTTGTCAAGGAAATCCTTGCTTTACCCTCTCTTTTCTACTCGGGCTTTGGTGCGAAATGTGGTATAATAAAGGTTATGCAAGCTAAACCGTCCTCTGCCTATGTGCATATTCCATTTTGTACCCAGATTTGTTATTATTGTGACTTTTTCGAAGGTTTTTTTATCAAAGAAATCAGCCGGTCGATGCCTATCTGGAACACCTGATCCAGGAGACTCGGTCATATGAGATTGGCAAACTCCGGACCCTCTACATCGGTGGAGGGACACCGACAGCTCTATCTGCCCAGCAACTGGCCTATCTCTTGACAGAATTGCCTAAGGTCATGGACCTATCGGAGGTAGAGGAGTTTACCATCGAGGCCAATCCTGGAGATCTGGATCCGGATAAGATCGCTGTCCTCAAAGACTCTCAGGTTAATCAGGGTCTCTCTGGGCGTCCAAACCTTTGATAATAAAGATGCTGAAGAAGATTGGTCGGAGCCACCAAGAGCAAGATATTTATGACAATATCCGCCACCTCAAGCAGGCTGGCTTTGACAATATTTCCATCGACTTAATCTATGCTCTGCCGGGTCAGACCATGGACCAGGTCAAGGAAAATGTCGCTAAGGCCATCGACCTGGACATTCCCCATATGAGCCTCTATAGCTTGATTTTAGAGAACCACACGGTCTTTATGAATCGCATGAGACGGGGCAAGCTTCCTCTACCGAAAGAAGAGCTGGAAGCAGAGATGTTTGAGTACATCATTGAAGAGTTGGAAAAAGCAGGCTTTGAGCACTATGAGATTTCCAATTTCTCCAAGCCTGGCTTTGAAAGTCGCCACAATCTGGTCTACTGGGATAATGCAGAATACTATGGTCTAGGAGCAGGAGCTTCTGGCTATGTGGACGGGATTCGCTACAAGAATCACGGGCCTATCCGGCATTATCTAGAGGCTGTTGAGGCAGGTAAGGCTCGAATCACAGAGGAACACCTGACACTGGAAGAGAAGATGGAAGAGGAGTTGTTCCTCGGTCTACGGAAAAAGACAGGTGTGTCCAAGGCACGTTTTGAAGAAAAATTCGGTGTGTCCTTTGACCAACGCTATGGACAAGTGGTGGCCAGTCTGACGGAGCAGGGACTCTTGGTTCCAGATGACAAGCAAGTTCGGATGACCAAGAGAGGTTTGTTCCTTGGTGATACCGTAGCAGAGAAATTTATATTGGAGTAAACGATGGCTAAAATTTATCAGTATGACATGAAAGTTCCTTTTGATATGAGCGATGTGAATGGCTTTATCAAGATGCCACAGCTCATCCTCCTGTCCTTGCAGGTCTCAGGCATGCAGTCCATGGAGCTGGGTGTCAGTGACAGGGACCTGCTCGAACAGCGCAATCTAGTCTGGATCATCACCGACTATGACATCACGGTTCATCGCCTACCGGTCTTTGACGAACTGATTACCATTGAGACTCAGGCCCTGGCCCACAATCGTCTCTTTTGCTACCGTTCCTTTGTTGTCAGAGACCAGAAGGGGGAAGCCATCGTCGAGATGGTGGCGACCTTTGTCTTGATGGATCGGGATAGCCGCAAGGTCCAATCTGTACCAGAGGAGATCACAGAGCCATATGAGTCACCATTTGAGAAGAAGATCCGCCGTGGTCCACGCTATCCAGAGCTAAATGGAGCTATGGAGCAAGACTACCATGTGCGTTTCTATGATCTAGATATGAACGGCCATGTTAACAACAGCAAGTACCTAGACTGGGTCTTTGAAGTGATGGGAGCGGAATTCCTTACCAAGCATATCCCCAAACGGGTCCATCTCAAGTATGTCAAGGAAGTCTTGCCTGGAGGCATGATCACCTCTAGCGTCGAGCGAGAAGGAATGATCAGCAATCATGTCATCTCATCAGAAGGTCAAGTCCACGCCCAAGCCCTGATAACTTGGGAAGAAATAGATAAGGAAACATTATGGAAAAACGAAGATTAAAACAGAAAAAAAGAAGACTTGATGGAGGTTCAACGGCGGGTTGTTGCTTATGCTCGTCGTAAGAAAAAAATCCCTCTATGTGTTAGGGAGATGGTTTCTTGACCTTAGTCGCAGCCTTTTTATATCTTTTATTGAGGAAGCGATTCGCTTTTGTACGCTATCGGTCTGAGTTTTTGAAGTCTTTATGCGTTTTTCTCAAGGAAGATGTACGCTGGTATCGTGTCTGGATTCATTTGATTTTTGGCCTTTATCCTGCCTGTTGTCGTCTTTTTCCTTTGAGTATCACCAGCCAATCAGGGTAGCTTCTGGAGTAACTTCTTTGATAAAGCTCTCCCAAGGTGTCCTCTTCAGTACGACTGTCAGCCTCGCAGCTGACCTTAATGACAGATTTCATTGAGACCATGAAAGCCTATCCAGGCCGAGAAAGAAAGCAATGAGAAAAAAAGAGAGCGGCGTCTATACCATCACCATTGATCAGGCTAAGATCGGTGGCTTGATGGTGACCATCGTCATCTTGATGATTTCATCCTTCCTCTTTACTCAGGCTGGAAAAGCAAGTATCAATTTCTTCGGTCTGGTCCTTCAATTTGCCTTATATGGAGCTTGCTTGCTTCTGTATGGAGCAGGAGGCCAGTTTCAAGATCAGGAGAAAGTAGCAGAGGAAGCAAGTGAAAAAGGAGACCAAGAATCCCATGACTTATAAGGGTTATTTAATTGACTTAGATGGAACGATCTACAAGGGCAAGGAGCGGATCCCAGCTGGGGAAGCCTTTGTCCACGAATTGCAAGAGCGTCAGATCCCCTATCTCTTTGTGACCAACAATACTACCCGGACGCCGGAAATGGTCCAAGAAATGCTGGCAGGCCAGTTCAATATCGAAACGCCACTGGATACCATCTATACAGCGACGCTTGCGACCATTGATTATATGGTGGATATGAATCTTGGGAAAACTGCCTATGTCATTGGAGATATAGGCTTGAAACAGGCCATTGCTGAAGCAGGCTTCGTCGAAGATACGGTAAATCCAGCCTATGTGGTGGTGGGTCTCGATTGGGAAGTGGACTATGAGAAATTCTCCATTGCGACCTTGGCTATTCAAAAAGGGAGCCCATTTTCATCGGGACAAATCCAGACCTCAATATTCCGACAGAGCGGGGGATGATGCCAGGGGCTGGTGCTCTAAATGCCCTTATCGAAGCGGCAACGCGCGTGAAGCCAACCTTTATCGGGAAGCCCAATGCCATCATCATGGATAAGGCCATCGCTCACCTGGGACTAGAGCGCGAAGAAGTGGTCATGGTGGGAGACAATTACCTAACCGACATCCGAGCAGGGATTGACAATGGCATCCCTACTTTGCTGGTGACCACTGGCTTTTACCAAGCCAGAAGAAGTGCCAGACCTGCCCTTGCCACCAACGCACGTCCTATCGAGCTTAGCGGAGTGGGATTTCGATGCGTGATCGGTTGAAAGTAACGGGCTTTGTCCTCTGGCTCTTAGCAACGGTGATTTTGGGGACCATTCTAGTAGCCTGGTTGATCTATCCCATGGAGATTGGCTGGTTACGAATTCAGAATCGGACCGGTTTGGCTCCAACAGTCATCCAGAAGAATTTTCAGATCCTCATGCAGTATTTGACCAGTCCTTTTACCTGGAAGCTGGAGATGCCGGATTTTCCATCTTCTCCCAGATGGCCTCCATCATTTCCAAGCAGTCAAGTACCTCTTTCACCTGACCCAGGTCTTATTCCTGGTCTTGTTGCCAGTAGCTATACGATTTATTCGAACAGTGATGCGTAAGGGCTATGCAGGCCTCTATCGCCCTTTATTTGGTGGGATGGTTCTCTTGCCGATTATCATAGGAGGAGTAACCCTCTTTATTGGCTTTTGATCAATTCTTTACCCTCTTTCACCAAGTCCTCTTTGTCGGAGATGCTACCTGGCTCTTTTGATCCTTATCGGGATCCGATTATTTCTAGCTTTACCGGAGGACTATTTCCTACATGCCTTTCTGATTTTCTTTGTTTTGTATGAAGGGGCTTTTGGATGGTGCTACGGGTGGAGTCGGAAAAGAAAAACAGTAGATTAGTGGAGTGAATGGATGAAACAGTTCAATCGATTTATAGATCCCAAAAAGGATTTGGGAAGCTTTTCAGGGATGGTTTGCCTCTATCTCTTGGTCATGGTCTTTGTCAGCATCATTTCGACCTTTGCCGTTACCCTCTTTATGTTTGGACGGTATGGATTGGAGATGGCAGAGAAGCAGGAGTATGTAGAAAAAATCATCAATGGAAATGGGATTAGCTACTTGATATCTGTCAGTATAGGTGTCCTCCTATTTGCCCTTTATCGGCAAGGATCACTCTTTAAAGGAGATGTGAGACAAAAGGGACGTAAGATGACCTGGCAGACTTTCTTAGTGTTCATTGCCTTCTTGGGGTTTGCCCAATTGGCTTCTAGTGCCTTATCGCAGCTCTTAGACCACATGATGGAAACCTTAGGCTTTTTCAAGCCTCAAGAGGACATGTCTGAGCAACTCAGCCAATCTTGGAGTCTCTTGCTCTATGCGACCCTGATCGGTCCCATCACGGAGGAATTGGTATTCCGGGCCGCTGGACTGAGAGCCTTAGAAAAGTATGGAAAAGTCTTTGCAATCGTCATGACAGCCTTGGCTTTTTGGAATGTTCCATGCCAATTTTGATCAGTTGTTTTTTGCGACGATTATCGGCTTTGGCTTTGGCTACTTGACCTTCGAGTATTCGATCTGGTGGGCCATTTTCTACCATATCTTTAACAACCTGGTCCTCTCTCAAGGGCTTCATTACCTCGGTACGCATGTCAATATGAATGTAGCCGAGTGGGTTCAAATTCTAGTCTTTTTAGGTGGAACCATCGCCTTTACCATCGTCTTGATTTTTAAAGAGAAAAAGCTATTTTTTTCACTACATTCAAGAAAAACCGACCAGCACCAGGCGTCTTCCAAAGAAGCATGTATTCCTTCTGGTTCTGGATCTTGGTCCTTGGGACAACCCTTATGTCCTTACTTCCTTACCTAAGAGGCTATTAATATCAAAGAGGCTGGGACAAAGGTCCTAGCCTCTCAATTTTTTTGGATTGTTGAGCAATACGCAGTTGTTGAGTGGGCTATACTACGCTGATTTTTATCAGCTTTTACAGCCCTATTCAACTGTCGGATGGGACGACGAAATCGAATTCTAACGAATTACCGATTTCGTCCCATCTCTTTTTGCTATAATAGAGAGTATGAATAACTTGATTAAATCCAAGCTCGAGCTTTTGCCAACGAGTCCGGGCTGTTACATTCACAAAGACAAGAACGGTATCATTATCTATGTGGGGAAGGCCAAAAATCTTCGCAATCGGGTGCGGTCCTATTTCAGAGGGAGCCACGATACCAAGACAGAAGCTCTGGTATCTGAGATTGTGGATTTTGAGTTTATCGTCACCGAGTCCAATATTGAGGCCTTTGCTTCTGAGATCAACCTGATCAAGGAGAACAAGCCCAAGTACAATATCATGCTCAAGGACGATAAGTCCTATCCCTTCATCAAGATTACCAATGAGCGCTATCCGCGCCTCATCATCACGCGCCAGGTCAAAAAGGATGGTGGTCTCTATTTCGGTCCCTATCCAGATGTGGGAGCGGCCAATGAGATCAAACGGCTTTTGGATCGGATTTTCCCATTTCGCAAGTGTACCAATCCGCCTTCCAAGGTCTGCTTTTACTACCATTTAGGGCAGTGTATGGCTCACACAGTCTGCCACAAGGACGAGGCCTATTTCAAGAGCATGGCCCAGGAGGTATCTGATTTCCTCAAGGGGCAGGATGATAAGATTATCGACGAGCTCAAGCTCAAGATGACTACCGCTGCGCAAAACATGGAATTCGAGCGGGCGGCCGAGTACCGCGATCTGATCCAGGCCATCGGGACCCTGCGGACCAAACAGAGGGTCATGGCCAAGGATTTGCAGAATCGGGATGTTTTTGGCTACTACGTGGACAAGGGCTGGATGTGTGTGCAGGTCTTCTTTGTCCGTCAGGGCAAGCTGATCGAGCGCGACGTCAATCTCTTCCCTTACTACAATGATCCAGACGAGGATTTCTTGACCTATGTGGGGCAGTTTTACCAGGAGAAATCTCACCTGATCCCTAATGAAATCCTGATCCCTCAAGATATCGATGAGGAAGCGGTCAAGGCCCTTAGTGGATACCAAGGTCCTCAAGCCCCAGCGTGGGGAGAAGAAGCAGTTGGTCAATCTGGCCATCAAGAATGCACGTGTCAGTCTGGAGCAGAAGTTCAATCTCCTTGAAAAATCCATGGAAAAGACCCAAGGTGCTATTGAAAATCTTGGAAAACTCCTGCAAATCCCAACCCCTGTGCGCATTGAGTCTTTTGACAACTCCAACATCATGGGGACCAGTCCGGTCTCAGCCATGGTGGTCTTTGTCAATGGGAAGCCAAGCAAAAAGGACTACCGCAAGTACAAGATCAAGACCGTCGTCGGGCCAGATGACTATGCCAGCATGCGGGAGGTCATTCGCAGACGCTACAGCCGGGTCATGCGGGATGGCCTGACGCCACCAGATCTGATCGTCATCGATGGGGGTCAGGGCCAGGTCAATATCGCTAAGCAAGTCATCCAAGAGGAGTTGGGGCTGGATATTCCTATCGCAGGCCTGCAAAAGAATGACAAGCACCAAACCCATGAATTACTCTTCGGCGATCCTCTCCAAGTCATCGAACTCTCTCGGACCTCGCAGGAATTTTTCCTCCTGCAACGGATCCAGGATGAAGTCCACCGTTTCGCCATCACCTTCCACCGCCAGCTCCGGTCCAAGAATTCCTTCTCCTCCCAGCTGGACGGCATCGAAGGCTTGGGACCAAAACGCAAAGCAGTTGCTGATGAAGCACTTCAAGTCACTGACCAAGATCAAGGAAGCTACTGTAGATGAGATCGTCACGGTTGGTATCCCACGAGCAGTCGCGGAGGCAGTGCAAGCCAAGCTCCATCAAGGAAAGCAAGAAGAAGCAAGTCCCTTGATGGAAGTGGCGGAGGATTCTGAACCATACCAATCATAAGGAGTTTATAATGAACCATCGAATCGCTATTTTATCTGATATTCACGGAGATACGACAGCCCTGGAGGCAGTGATTGCAGATGCGCGTGCTCTAGGTGCGACGGAATACTGGCTTTTAGGGGATATTTTGCTACCGGGGACCTGGAAGAGAGGACCTTTTTGAGTTGCTGGATGCGATTCCGATTACAGCAGCTGTTCGTGGAAATTGGGACGATTGTGTCCTAGAGGCCTTGGATGGCGAGTACGGGCTTGAGGATCCGCAGGAGATCCAGCTTCTTCGTCTCACTCAGTACCTCATGGAAGGACTAGATACCAAGCGGATTGATTGGCTTCGATCCCTTCCCTTGGTAGAGAAGAAGGAGGTCAATGGTATTCGCTTTTTCACTGACCCACAACTTGCCAGAAAAGAATTACGGTGGAGACTTGCGTCCAGCTAATGCGACGGAGAACTTTGACCAATTGCTGGATGATCAGACGGATATGGCGATCTACGGTCATGTTCACAAGCAGTTGCTTCGCTATGGCAGTCAGGGCCAACAGATTCTTAATCCAGGGACTATTGGCATGCCTTATTTCGACTGGGAACCAATTCAAAACCACAGAGCTCAGTATGCTCTGATCGATGTCGAAGAAGATGGAGTGACCAACCTGCACTTTCGTAAGGTGGCCTATGACTATGAAGCAGAGCTCCAAGATGCCAAGGACAAGGGCCTTCCTTTTATTGAGATGTACGAAGAATTGAGACGCGAGGATAACTATCGGGGTCATAACCTCGATCTCCTAACTTCTTTGATTGAACAACACGACTATCTAAAGGAGGCTAATGCTTTCCTTCAGTCTATAAATACGCATAAGGGGTAAGTAATAAAGAAATGGGATTAACTGTTGATCAGCATAGAGAGCTTGTGGTAAATGATATCCAACAAGCCCTTCAACATGTTTTTGGTGAGCATTTCGAAATTGTAGATGTAGAAACGACGGCCCGGAGTGCTTATGGTCCGACTTTTATTCTTGAGGTTCATCTTGAAGAGTATAAGACAGCAATAAATATGTTGGTTGAAGATAACGATGTATCACTCCTCTGGGGGTCCTGAAAGATTTCGGGATGGAGTTTTTTTGTATGATCGAGATCGTTTTCGAGATAGCTTTCGGAAAGATCAAAGCTTATCTGGATCAACCAGGCCTTATGTTATCTGAAGCACTGACTCCTGATAATCTCTTAAAAAAAGCGTTTCCTCCTTAAAAAGAATGATAGAATCGACCTTTGAGGGAATAGCAAAAATAGACTTCTGGAGAAGACCCTTCGAAAAGAATGAACCCTTTAGGGTTGTCTTTACTTGTCTGTTGCCTCATTATCCAGCTTTTTTTAGCTTTGAGATAGCGGGTCAGCAGTTTGTCTCTTGAAGAGATAGACCCCATGCCTTCTAGTATAGAAAGCCAAGCCCTTCTCACTTTCATCAGCCTATTGATCTAACTGTATCCAATATGACTTCTTTCTTGGATTGGTTTAAAGATAGTCTAGAAGGAATGCTTCCACCGATACGTTTTCTGCTTTAACACTCCCCCTTGATTCTGCTACCATTGAAGAAAAAGTTTTCCCAAGTACAAGAGATAATCCGATCGACGTTTACCAAAGGACGTTTCTTTTATGGAAACGAAAAAAACTGACTGAGGATCAGACTGTTTTATGGCGTTGATTTTTTTCAGTTCGATCTGAATATTATGATGCTATATTTTCAATTAGCTTTGGTTGGACGACACTTTTGCTCTTCATGTTGTGAAGCCGAGATAAAGCAGATAAAGAAAGACAATTGGATGATCAATGGCTTTCCTTATCTGCTGACGGAGGAAAATCTTAGCAAAGCGATCAGGGAAGCGGAGGCCTATTTTGCTAGACAGGTAGAACCAGTTGAAGCGAAAGTAGGATCAACTGAAAGTAATAGTGAAGTAAAACCAAGCAGCCCAAGCTCTGAGTAGAAGTAGACCAAGCCAAGGACAAAGAAGAGTGCTCAAAAAAAGAGTATTTAGGATTGAGAAAACTATGGAAAGTCCAATTCCTGATTTTTCTGTCTTTTGATAATCGCCGTCTTCGCCCTAGAAGTGTATATGGGGGAGCTGGTTATAAGGCCTTTAAGATGAAAAATTAAATATAGTTGGATTTCTGTCCATAGTTTCTCATTTCTCTTTCTGACCTTGTATGCATTGTTGACCCTCTTCCCGACTCAAAAAGAGAGTCTATGAGCTCTTGCCTCAAAAACCCTAGTTGGAAATCTCTTTTCGACCAAGGGAGTTTCGGCTACCTAAGAAGGAAACTGGCTGGACCTCTTTAGTGATCCTAATCTTTGCTTTCTTCTAGGGGACTCTTGATTTCCTCAGTCGCAAGCCAGAACCAAAGGTTGAAAAATCCGTTGAACTATCAAGAAATCAACAATCTCTATGAGGAAGAAAGAAATTCTCACTACGACGACATCATCAACAAAAATCCAAGACTCTAGTGGCCAGTTCTTTGAAAAAGAAAGGTCCCTGCGTCGGAATAATCTGAGTCCATAGAAGGGCGGGTAGCCTAGTGGAAAAGGAAACAGGGTCCTCAATGAAAAAACTCTGCAAGCTCTTTCATTTTGTGTTAAAATAGAGGTAATAGAATTAGAAAAGGAAGTTGACTATGAAATTCCTAGAACTCAACAAAAAACGTCATGCGATCAAGCATTTCACAGACCAGCCGGTCGATCCAAAGGATGTGCGGACAGCTATTGAAATTGCGACCTTGGCACCAAGTGCGCACAATAGCCAACCATGGAAATTCGTGGTCGTTCGTCAGAAAAATGCGGAATTGGCTAAACTAGCCTATGGTGGGAACTATGACCAAGTCATGGAAGCACCTGTGACCATCGCTCTCTTTACAGATACCGATTTGCAACGTCGGGCTCGGAAGATTGCGCGTGTCGGTGGTGTCCAGAACTTCACAGAGGAGCAGTTGCAATACTTCATGCAAAACCTACCTGCAGAATATGCTCGCTACAATGAACAACAGATTAGCGATTACTTGGCATTGAATGCTGGATTGGTCGCAATGAACCTGGTATTGGCCCTGACGGACCAAGGAATCGGCTCAAACATCATCCTTGGCTTTGACAAATCAAAAGTCAACGAAGTCTTGGAAATCGAAGAGCGTTTCCGTCCAGAACTCTTGATCACAGTCGGTTACGCAGCGGAGAAGGTAGAACCTAGCTACCGCTTGCCAGTAGACGAAATCATCGAAAAACGCTAATAACAACAGAAAGAACCGGATGGTCCTCGTCTCGTACAATACAAGTCCGGTTTTCTAGAATCCTTTGGCAGGCTGGTAGATAGTCGCTGATGGGATTTTGGGGTGTTCAATTTAAATCGAAATAACGGAGGAATGCATGACAACAATTGACTTTGAAGCAGAAGTAGAAAAACGTCGCGAAGAAATGATGGCTGACCTTTTCAGCCTCTTGGAAATCAACTCAGAACGAGATGACAGCCAGGCGGATGCGACTCACCCTTACGGACCTGGACCCGTCAAAGCCCTTGAGAAATTCTTGGAAATTGCTGAGCGTGATGGCTACGAAACAACCAATGTGGACAACTATGCTGGACACTTCACCTTTGGACAAGGGGGAGAAGAACTCGGGATCTTTGCCCACATGGATGTGGTGCCTGCAGGTAGTGGCTGGAATACAGACCCTTACAAACCTGAGATTATCGATGGCAAACTCTATGCGCGCGGTTCATCAGATGACAAAGGGCCTACAGTAGCTTGTTACTACGGCTTGAAGATCATCAAGGATCTGGGATTACCAGTTTCTAAGCGCGTGCGCTTTGTGGTCGGAACAGATGAAGAGTCTGGCTGGGGCGATATGGACTACTATTTCAAACACGTCGGACTTCCTGATCCAGACTTTGGCTTCTCTCCAGATGCTGAGTTCCCAATCATTAACGGGGAAAAAGGAAACATTACTGAGTACCTTCACTTCGGTGGTCAAAATACAGGTCAAGCGCATCTTCATAGCTTCACTGGTGGCCTTCGTGAAAACATGGTACCAGAATCAGCGACAGCAGTCGTTTCTGGCCAATTACCAGATCTAGCTGGTCTCTTGGAGGCCTTTGCCAATGAACACCAACTTCGTTATGAAGTGGCAACAGAGGATGACGGTAAATTTAAAGTCACTATTATCGGGAAATCTGCCCACGGCTCTACTCCAGAAGCTGGGATCAATGGAGCAACTTACTTGGCTCTCTTCTTGAACCAGTTTGACTTTCGGTGGAGATGCCAAAGCTTACTTGCAAGTGTCAGCTCTCTTCTTCATGAAGACTTTGCTGGTGAGAAAGCTTGGCATTGCCCATGTGGATGAGAAAGATGGGGAGCTCTCAGCATGAATGCGGGTGTCTTCAACTTCGACGAAAAACAGCTCAGATAACACTATTGCCTTGAACATTCGTTACCCTAAAGGAACAGATCCAGAAACCATCAAAGCTGGACTTGAAAAAGTAGAAGGAGTGGCGTCCGTTAGCTTGTCTGCCCACGGCCACACCCCTCACTATGTTCCAATGGAAGATGAATTGGTCTCAACGCTTTTTGCGTGTCTATGAAAAAAACAAACCGGACTGAAAGGTCATGAGCAAGTAATCGGTGGCGGAACCTTTGGTCGTCTATTGAAACGTGGGGTTGCCTTCGGTGCCATGTTCCCAGACTATGTGAACACCATGCACCAAGCCAATGAATTTGCGGATGTAGAAGATCTCTACCGTGCAGCTGCAATCTACGCAGAAGCCATCTACGAACTCATCAAATAAGACGCTACTCAGTCGGCACTTGCTGGCTGAGTTTTTGCTTAGAGGAGGAGAAATGGAGCAACTAGAGCGGATCAAAGAGGCCATCATGGCCGATCCACAAAACAAAGACTATACGGATAAAGGGATTGAGCCCTTATTTGCGGCACCAAAAACTGCTCGGATCAATATTATTGGACAAGCGCCTGGGCTCAAGACCCAAGAAGCAGGTCTCTATTGGAAGGACAAGAGTGGAGACCGTCTAAGGAAGTGGTTAGGAGTCGATGAAGAAACCTTCTATCATTCGGGTCTATTTGCGGTCATTCCCATGGACTTTTATTTCCCAGGGCATGGCAAGTCAGGGGACCTGCCACCTCGCAAGGGCTTTGCGGAAAAGTGGCACCCTCAACTCCTCAAGGAGTGTCCGGATATAGAATTGACCCTTTTGATCGGCCAGTACGCCCAAGCTTACTATCTCCATGAGAAGGTCAGTGGCAAGGTGACAGAGCGGGTGCGTCGGTACAAGGACTATCTGCCAGATTATTTCCCTCTGGTCCACCCTTCGCCCCGCAACCAGATCTGGATGGCCAAGAATCCTTGGTTTGAGGCAGAAGTGGTGCCAGCTCTCCAGGCTAGAGTCCAGCAGATATTAAGAGAGTATAAAAAGAATAATGAGTAATAACCACAATAGGAGGTATTGCCATGGATGCATATCAAAAAGTCAAAGACAAATTGGATGAACTCGGAATTGAATTTGATGTGGTGGAACATCCTCCAGCATTGACTACTGAGCAGGCCGATTCCTATATTGAAGGTCTAGAAGGGGTCCGGACCAAAGTCCATGTTTTTTTGACCAACAAAAAGAAAAACCCAGTACTATCTGCTCATCATGGATGACCAGAAACCCTTGGACATGGATGACTTTCAAAAGAGCAAGTAGGGAGCCAATCGGATCCGTATGGCTTCAGCTGAATCTCTAGCAGAAAAAATGCAATTACCAGCAGGGACGGTATCTCCATTTGGCTTGTTAAACAATGAAGAAAAAGATATTCTCGTCTATTTCGATCAGGACATTGTATCAGAAGAGATTATGACCTTTCACCCTAACACCAATGAAAAGACCATCTTTATCAAAACCCAAGACCTATTCCGCTTTTTAGAGTCCATTGACTTTAACTATGAAATACTAACCTTGCCATAGTGGCATCAAAAAGGAGAAATCATGAAAGAAATTCCATTTAATGACTTTTTAGCAAAGTACCAAGCAGGAGAAATTAACGTCGTCGATGTTCGCGAGCAAGAGGAATATGATGCTCTTCATCTGGACGGAGTGACCTTACTTCCCTTATCAGTGTTGGCAGAACGCTATTCAGAGCTGAACAAAGACCAAGCCTATTATGTTATCTGCAAGTCTGGTCGACGCTCGGCTCGCGCCTGCCAATTTTTGGCAGAAGAGGGTTATGACGTGACCAACGTCCAAGGTGGCATGGATGCATTGGAATAGCTGGGATATCCTAGCTTGTGAATTCGGGTAGAACATTGAATTCTAGTGGAAATTTTTTTATAATATATCTGTATTTTGTTTTATAAGGAGATTATTTTATGATCAAACAGGATTGGCTTGATTACTTTGAAGCTGTGAACGGTCGTTCAGCAACTGAAAGCAGAGATTGCTCAAGCATTGGCTGCGGGTGAGTTCCAAGAAGAACAAGCAGCGCAAGAGGCTTCACAATTTGTAGGGGCTCCAGTAGCTCCAGAGCAAGCAAACGCTGGCTTTGTTGCTGCTCCAGCTGCACCAGAAGAAGTGACTTCACAGTACGTTGCAGCACCAGAAGCACCAGTTTCAGAAGCGCCACAATACACTACACCTGAAGCACCAGTACAAGAAGCGCCACAATTTGCTGCTGCACCAGAAGCGCCAGTTCAAGAGGCGCCACAATTTAGTGCTGCCCCAGAAGCGCCAGTGCAAGAAGCACCACAATTCGCTGCTGCCCCAGAAGCACCAGTGCAAGAAGCGCCACAATTTGCTGCTGCCCCAGAAGCACCAGTGCAAGAAGCGCCACAATATACTGCTGCGCCTGAAGCACCAGTACAAGAAGCGCCACAGTTCAATGCTGCGCCAGAAGCGCCAGCCTTTGGTGCTCAACCAAATGGCTTCCAACAAGCGCCTCAACAACAGCCACAACCAGGATTTGGTCAACCAGCTCCAGGTCAAGCTCCAGGTCAAGGATTCCAACAAGCACCTTATCCAGGTCAACCTCAACCAGGTCAAGCCTATTATGCACAACCAAGTCAATTTGGAATAGCTGTTGGTGGTTATTGGAATTGGTTCCTTTCAGCCTTGAAACGTCCATCAGCAGAGTATAATACAAAAGCTCTCAATGGAATTTTGCAATATGTCTTGACAGCATTTGTCTTGACCTTGGCAACTTTTTTCACAGCTATTGGTTTTACAGGCGGATATGGAATGGACTTCCGTGCCTTTATGTTAACATTGATTTCAATGTTCTTTACTATTTATGCTTTCCAAGTAACAGGATTCTTTGTCCGTCGCGTGGTTCTTCAAGACAAGGAATATAGTTATGGTCGCTCATTTGAAGAGTTTGGACGCTTATCCGTCTACAATTTACCACTTGCTCTGCTTGCTTTCTTAACAGGACTTATTAAAGTTTATGAATTTTATGGATTAGTAAACTACCTCATTTTCTTATTATTCTTTGTTGGGACTTGCTATGTAGTTCACCTAGGTTTGAACAAATCAAGCTTAAAAGCTGACAGATTTTTGCTTTTGGTGGCATCATCTATAATCGTGTTTCTCATTGCAATCTTTGTCCTTTATGTGAATGCTCGTATTTTAGAACAAGTAGCTGCAGGTTTTATTCCAAATACTCCAAGTTTCTCAAACTTTAGATTCTAGATATACCATGAAATGGAAGGTGGGAGATCCACTTTCCCTATTTTATAGTGAGGGAGAAAAGATTCATGCAAAAGAAATGGGTAGAATTATTTGAAAAAGTAATCGGTCGTAAACCGACTGCTGAAGAATTTATTGCAGGAAGAGAGACTGGCTTTGATTTTAAGGCAATCAAATCGATTGCAGGAGTGGCGATTGATCAGGTACCAACGGAACCTACAGGACTAGGAAACCAGGAACCGGTAGAAGAGGTTGTAAATCCTCTCCAACAGGCTTGGGAAGAGCGCTTCGTTACTCTTTATGGACGATCACCAGTTTCTGAAGAGATTGAAGCTGCACGAAGTCAGAATTTTGAAATCGTTGAAGTACCTGCTCCTTCAGTTGAGTTGGAAGAGGACAATCAAACAACACATGTCTTGGCCCCAGTGACAAGCTCATCAGAGGCACCAGAAATCCTGCCCCAGCCAGTTGAAGCAATAGTGACAGCAAACGCGCTCGAACAAGAGGACTCTGTTAAGAAAGGCGAGAAAAAGGGTAAGAAAAAGAAAGTCTTTCTCTTTAGTCTACTTGGTTTATTGGTCTTGATTTTGTCTGGTCTAGGTTATTACTTCTCGTCAACAACCGGCCCACAGGTTACAGTAGATAAATTGGTTACGGCTATTGAACATAAGGATTATCGAGAAGTAGCTAGCATTCTTTCTAGTGAAAAGGATAAGTGGACCAAGGAAGAAGCTCAAAGCTTACTAGACTATATGACTTCTCAGAAGATCGATGTCATTTACGAATTAGATCATATCGCCCAGTCTTCGAAAACAGGTATTGTCAAGGATAAAAAACAGAATCTGCTGATTGGAATTGAGAAAGCGAATAAGAAATTTGGTATTTTTCAAGAATACCGCATTACGACTTATCCACTTGAAGTCACAGCAACTACGAATCTAGATGATGCCAAGCTTAAGACCAGCGAAAAAGAGTCGACAGTGCTCAAGAAGAACCAAACGACCAAGCTTGGAAAAGTTCACTTTGCTTCACGAGACATGCAACTAGATGGGAAGACCGAAGTTGGAAAAATCTCTAGTGGTGTGAAGTTAGATCCGGCTCAAGCCTCTAAAAATAAGCTGAACTTGACTTTTAATTCGGAGAAACGTCTTCTTGAGGTTGAATTCCCAGAAGAAGTCAGCAATCCAACGGATATCAAGGTTGCAGTGAATGGTAAGGAAGTCGGCACAAGCACCTTATTTGAAGTTGATGTAGTGGCCCATCAAGAAATAGAAGTTCACGCTGTCTTTAACTTGAATGGTGAGAGCTATACAACTGAAAAGGCAAAAGTCACTATTGGAGAAACTTCAGATGATGATGAAGTCATCACTTTGAAACTTTCTAAAGATGTGATTAAACGATTGAAAGATGCTGAGACAGCACGTAAAGCTAAGGAAGAAGAAGCTAAGAAGGCTGAAGAGAAAAAGACCTCTGTAACCTCCTTCCTTCAAGACTACCGCACAGATGTCTTCTCATCTGTCTCAAGTAGATCCAACACCTACTCCAAGTACTATGACACTTCAAGTGACGCCTACAAGGAAATGGTGGAGTGGACAACAGGTGGAGGAGTCAAGAAGGCTGAAATCGACTACTATACACCAGGTGTTTTCAACGTTCTCAGCGTTACCGAAGAGAACGGAATGATAATCGTGAAAACCCATGAAGAATATACTGTACACTATGTGACCAGCCGAAAAGATAGCCAGAGTAGCAAGGACAAGACCTATACTCTAAAACCAGTAGGGGATACTTACGTGATTACGGCTATTACGGTCACAGCTGGCAATTAGGAGATTAATGATGAAATTAAGCATGAAAAAATTGACGCTTGCAGGTCTTCTCATATTGAGTCTGGGAGCTTGTGGCCAACAGAACGATTCAAAGAACTCGGTACAAAAATGAGCCTGCTTCCAGTAAGCAAGTCGAGCAGTCATCCACTAGAAAAGAAAGAAAGATCATCTGAAAGCAAGTTCGTCTGATGATAGCGACAAGTCAACGAAGAAGGCTGGCGAAGTCACAGTGGACAAAGGTGTTTCCTTCAATGGTTCTTATTACAGTGTCCAAGGGAAGTCTGGAGATATCGTCATCGCCAACAAGCACTATCCCTTAGCTGCAGACTACAATCCAGGTGAGGATCCAACAGCTGTTGCGGCCTTGCACGAGTTGATTGCTGCCATGCAGGCTGAAGGCTATGCTATCAGCGATCAGTACAGTGGTTTCCGCAGTTATGAGACCCAGGTTGATCTCTACCAAAGCTATGTCAATCAAGACGGAGCAGCTGCAGCAGATCGCTACTCAGCTCGTCCTGGCTATAGTGAGCACCAGACAGGTCTAGCATTTGACCTCATCGATACTAGTGGCAATCTGGTCCAAGAAGCAGGCGCAAGCAAATGGTTGCTCAAGAATGCTGCCAAGTATGGCTTTATCGTCCGCTATCAAGAAGGAAAAGAAGCGAGCACAGGTTACATGCCTGAAAGCTGGCACCTTCGCTATATCGGAGAAGATGCAAAAGATGTCGCAGCATCAGGAAAAAGCTTAGAAGAATACTTCAACTTTACCGGTGGCGACTACGAATAATAAGAAAACCGCTCTTTCAGGAAGCCTGAAGGAGCGGTATTTTAGTGCTGAGAAGGACAAGAAAAAACCACTGCCAAGTGGAAGTGGTTTTGATTGGTTTCTTATTTGAGACCGTATTTTTTGTTGAAACGATCCACACGTCCATCTGCTTGAGTGAACTTTTGACGTCCAGTGTAGAATGGGTGTGAGTCTGATGAAATTTCAACACGGATCAATGGGTAAGTTTCACCTTCGAATTCAACAGTCTCGTTAGAGTACTTAGTTGAACCACTAAGGAACTTATAACCAGTAGTAGTGTCCATGAAGACAACAGGGCGATATTCTGGATGGATATCTTTTTTCATTTTGCAATAATTCCTTTCTGCCATGGTCTCTTTCCGAGCCATAGATTGTTACTAAGCTAGTTTATCAAAAACAAAAGAGTTTGGCAAGGATTTTTACCAAATTTTTCGCATTTTATAAAGAAAAAAAGTGGGAGAAGCTCATCCTGATAGGTAAGCTTTTCCCACTCTGTTTAACAAGTCCTAGAAAGGAAATGTTAGACATGCAAGATCAATAGAAATCTTTTTATTCTTGACCAGGTTCAGTAGTTGGCTGTTCTGGTTGTTGAGGTTGTTGAGGTTGTTGAGGTGCTTGTTGGAAAACAGGTTGCGGCTGTTGAGGCGCTTGTTGGAAACCTTGTTGAGGCGCTTGTTGGAAACCTTGTTGAGGCTGTTGAGGCGCTTGTTGGAAACCAGGTTGCGGTTGTTGAGGCGCTTGTTGGAATCCTTGTTGAGGCTGTTGAGGTGCTTGTTGGAATCCTTGTTGCGGTTGTTGAGGTGCTTGTTGGAATCCTTGTTGCGGTTGTTGAGGTGCTTGTTGGAACCCTTGTTGCGGTTGTTGAGGTGCTTGTTGGAACCCTTGTTGCGGTTGTTGAGGTGCTTGTTGGAACCCTTGTTGCGGCTGTTGAGGCGCTTGTTGGAATCCTTGTCCTGGAGCAGGATGTCCAAACCCTTGTTGTGGTTGTTGCCATTGTTGTTGTCCAGGTTGACCTGGTTGTTGAGGTGATTGGACAGATGAAGCAATAGACTGGGCAAATCCTTTAGTTGTTGATGCAAGTTCTTGGAATGTTCCTTTAGTGATTTTACCGCCAGACATAGCTAAGAGCCCAGTAGCTACAGTAGCAATGCCTGCTAGTAAACAAAGAATCAAACCAAAACCAAGTGAAATTCCAAAGCCACCAAAATTAACAGCATATTTATTTATATTGATTACATCAATAATTGAAATGATTGTTTGAATAGCTCCAATGACGATTACACCAATTGCAAAAGGTTTTTCCATAGGTTTTTTATAATTTTTTAAACAAGAAAGAACAATGGATACAATTGCAAGGAAAATAATTAACCAACCATCTCCTTAAGTACCACTGACAGTCATGCTACCTAATGCTCCAGCTGAAGCTGAGGCCCAAGGTAAAAAAACTTCCTAAGATTGCAACTGCAGATGCAGCAATGATAAAAATACGATGCTTATGCATAAAAGGTCTCCTTTTTTGTGATTATTATAACATAAATAAGCTCAAACTGGAATGGAGTTTGAAGAAATTGTTCACATTTTTCTAAATTTTATTAAGATTCATTCGTTTTTTGTTCAAAATGAAAAAAGTCAGTCGTCTCCACTAGAAACAACTGACCTACTTGATTGATTTTCATTATCTATTTGGACTTGGCAACTTCTTGTAGTTCCCGATAGATTTGCTCGTTCTCTTCTAAGGAATAAGAATTGGCTCCACTGGCGAGGGGGTGGCCTCCGCCATCGTGGCGTTTGGCAATCTCGTTGATTACCAGAGCCTTACTTCTCATACGGACGCGGTAGTGGCCATCTGCTTGCTCGACAAAGATAGCCCAGACGCTGACGTCTTCGATCCGACCAGGTGCTGAGACGATCGCAGCAGTCTCAGCATCTGTGATTTGGTAGTGTTTGAGGAGCTCTTGGGTCAGGGTCACGCGACTAGCTCCATTTTCATCGATTTCAAGATGATCATAGACATAGCCTTGAAGCTTGGCGATCTTAGAGCTCATGCTGTCCATCTGACGAGAAAGACCTGCAAAGTCAAAGTCAAAGCTACGAAGGTGGGCAACCATCTCGAAAGTCCGGCTGGTCGTCGAAGGATAGAGGAAGCGTCCAGTGTCTCCGACAATACCAGCATAGAGGAGACGGGCTGCTTCTGGACTGATCTCAAGCTCTTGTTCAAGAGCAAAGAGGGTGATAAGCTCACTTGTAGAGCTTGAATCTGTGTCTACCCAGAGGAGATCTCCGTAAGCATCATCGTTTGGATGGTGGTCAATTTTGATCAGAAAATCGCCGCTTGTGTAGCGTTTGTCATCGATGCGAGGGGTGTTAGCAGTATCGCAGACAATGACCAAGGCACCCGCATAGTCCTCATCTGTTACAGTATCCATGCTAGCCATCCAAGCAAGAGTCGGCTCGTTAAAGCCGGTAGCTAGGACTCTTTTGTCTGGGAAGTTGGTCTGGATAATTTCCTTCAGACCGACCTGGCTTCCAATCGCGTCAGGATCCGGATTCATATGACGGTGAAGGATAATGGTATCGTAGTGGTTGATTTTCTCTAAAATGTCCTGTGTGATCTGCATATAGTACCTCATTTAATTCTCTTTCAATTTTTAGCATAAGGAGGGCATTTGGAAAAAGAAAAAGGTTGTCTAGCCTCAGGTGGACAATTTCCGAACAATGCCAGGCTCCCAGTACTTCCCTATGCAAAAATGCGCGCGAAAGTGGTATAATGTCATAAGATTATTATTTGGAGGGAATTATGACATTAGCAAAGATTGTTTTTTGCAAGTATGACAGGAAATACAGAAGAGATTGCTGATATCGTAGCAGATAAGTTTCGTGATCTTGGTGTCGAAGTAGAAGTCGACGAATGTACAACAGTAGACGCAGAGGACTTTCTTGAAGCTGATATTGCAGTCGTAGCGACCTATACCTACGGTGATGGTGAGCTTCCTGACGAAATCGTAGATTTTTATGAAGACTTAGCTGGTCTTGACTTGAATGGTAAGATCTACGGTGTTGTTGGATCCGGTGATACCTTCTACGACGAGTTCTGTAAGGCAGTTGATGACTTTGATCGTGTCTTTGCAGCGACTGGTGCGGTTAAAGGTTCTGAGTGCGTCAAGGTAGACTTGTCAGCTGAAGATGAAGATATTGAAAAATTAGAAGCTTTTGCAGAAGAAGTCGTAGCAAAAGTCGGCTAATTCATAGCTAAGAAAGGTGTTTGCATGTGGCAAGCACTTTTTTTATGGATGAAAACCTTCAATAGCTGGATAGGGCTAGTAAGATTGTCCAATTTTTGATAAAATGGGTAGCAAAAAGTGAGGAGACCAGTGTATGGAACTAGAGCAGATTCGCCAAGAGATTGATAGCATTGATAAAGAATTGGTCCGTCTATTAGAACGCCGGATGCACTGTGTGGAAGACGTCATTCGCTACAAAGAAACCCACCAAAATCCAGTCTTGGACCGGGCTAGAGAAGAAGAGGTCTTAGCCAATGTAGCCAGCTTAATCCAGGAAAAACGCTATGAAGAGACCATCCTTGCCACTTATCGGGATTTGATGAAGCGCTCCAGAGGCTACCAGGCCGATCAGTTAGATGCGGACTAGGGTGCTGAGATGACGATGAGTAAAAGAACCTTTGTTTATACACTAGATGCCCTTATGATCGGGGCGATTGTTGGGGTGATTGACACCCTCTTTGGGCGGGTCTTGATTGGGATTGGAGAAGTTCGTACAGACTATCTCCTCTATCTCTTGCCCTTTCTAGCTCTAGCAGGTATCTTGATTACCTATCTCAATCGCACCTATGGGGGCAAGAGTCAAAAAGGGATGGAGCTCCTCTTTGAAGTGGCTGAGGGAAAGGAGAAAGACATTCCCAAGCGCTTGATCCCTTTGACTATTCTTTCTACCTGGATGACGCATCTCTTTGGTGGATCCGCTGGTCGTGAAGGAGTGGCGGTCCAGCTCGGTGGGACGGTCGCCCATGCTCTACGAAGAGAGGGACTTGGCCCAGACGCTTCACGGATCTATTTGGTCACTGGGATGGCAGCTGGCTTCGGTGGCCTTTTTCAGACGCCTCTAGCCGCTATCTTCTTTGCCATGGAAGTCCTAGTGATTGGAAGACTGGAGTGGCGAGCTCTCTATCCTGCCACCATTGCAGCCTTTGTCGCTAGTTGGACCTCTCACACCTTGGGGCTAGAGAAGTTCACTCAGGTCATTTCAGACAAGCTCTCTTTATCGCCTCACGTATTCTTGCAGTTGCTGGTCTTAGGAGTCATCTTTGGTCTGACAGGTAAGCTCTTTGCCTATCTTTTGGGGCAGTTAAAAACTAGCTTTGCCAAGACCTTTGCCAATCCCTATGTGCGGATTGGAGTGGTTGGTCTCGGTCTGAGTATTCTCTTGTATCTGATTGGGACAGGTCGCTATACAGGACTGGGGACCAATTTGATCTCCCAAAGCTTTGCGGGAGCTAATGGAAAGAGTTTGATCACTGGGGCAGACTGGTTCCTCAAGCTCCTCTTTACGGTAACGACCATTGCTGCTGGATATAAGGGAGGAGAAGTGACCCCGCTCTTTTCTATCGGGGCAAGTCTAGGTGTCTGGCTAGCTCCTTTCTTTGGACTGCCGGTTTATCTTGTAGCTGCCTTGGGCTATGCGGCAGTCTTTGCAGGGGCAACCTCAACGACCATTGGCCCCATCTTGATCGGGTGTGAGGTCTTTGGATTCCAGCATTGGCCAGCCTTTCTCCTGGTCTGTCTGGTCGCTACGCGTCTCTTTCCAGCCTTGTCTATCTATGGTGGACAAAAAGTTGCGAAAAAGTTGCAATAATCCTTTACAAACGGACATTCTTTTGGTATTATAAACTTTGTGCGTAATGGAAGCACAAAAATACAGTTTATCCGCTGGGGGAGTAGCCCTCAAGATTGACGAAGATAGGAGAATAAAATGAATCCATTAATCCAAAGCTTGACTGAAGGTCAACTTCGTACTGATATCCCTGCATTCCGTCCTGGTGACACTGTTCGTGTACACGCGAAAGTTGTCGAAGGATCTCGTGAACGTATCCAGATCTTTGAAGGCGTTGTTATCGCTCGTAAAGGTCAAGGACACACTGAAATGTACACTGTTCGTAAAATCTCTAACGGTGTCGGTGTTGAACGTACATTCCCAGTACACACTCCACGTGTAGAAAAGATTGAAGTTGTACGTTACGGTAAAGTACGTCGTGCGAAATTGTACTACCTTCGTGCATTGCAAGGTAAAGCAGCTCGTATTAAAGAAATCCGTCGTTAAGACGAACAAGGAGGCGGGAGTAATCTCGCTTCTTTTTTTATAGGTCCCCTTAGTTCAATGGATATAACAACTCCCTCCTAAGGAGTAGTTGCTGGTTCGATTCCGGCAGGGGACATGAACTTTTTATCCTTGGGATTTTCTGATTGAATAGAAATTCCTCTTTCGAGACTTTCCTTAGGTGTAGTTCTATTTAGTTTATATTTTTTTAGTATTCTAAAAGAGATAAAGGATTTAAAAGCAAATAAAAGATAAAAATAAATAAATAGACGTAATCTAATTTGAATTGTCTTTATCTGGACTATACATCCGTATTTTTTAACTGGTTACTAAAAAGGTGCTAAATTATGAAAAAAAGTCTTATTATTAGTCTAAGATGCTAGTATTTTTAAAAAAAGACAAGGTGCTTTATCCTTGTCTTTTTTTCATTTTAGTATTGCTTTTGTTTCAATGTCAATAAGAGTGTTCTTTTTGAATCAGTAACTATTCCAATTTATCTATCTCGAAATATATAAAATCCCTTTGTAATACTATAAAAAAAATAACTAACAAAGAAATAACTATAAGACTCGGTTGCCAGAAACCTGATATATCTACTAAACTACGGCCTAAAAAGTTGGCCAATAAAGCTAACTAAAAAGTAAAAATAATTAAATTGAAAACTACTGATACTAATAAAATTAACACCGAATGTATTATTGCCTCAGCTATACGTATTTTTAAAAAGTTGTAATCTTGACACTCCCAGTGTCTTTAACTGTTTAATGTCCTCAATATCTTTATTAGAAGATAAAATTGTAAGAGAAATAGAACTAGTAATAATCAGAATAATTGGAGCAGACAGATAAGCAATAAAGGAAGCTCTTGCTTCTTGTACACCGTTTGCTGTATTCATGAATGAATACATATTTTTGGGTGTAAAGAATAAACCCAGAAATGAGAGTTACTCCCATGCTCATTGAAGTTTGTATACTTTTTCAAATAGCTAGGATTGGATAGTAGATTCCAAAAAGCCTGTATTGATTACATAATTTTTCAGTTGGAAATATCCTCATTAAAAAAATTTTATTAGAAACATTTGAATTGATGGAGATAGTGATTGAATAATAAGGATGTGAATAATTAATAAAAAAATAATATTATACTTGACTTTGTTGCAATTATTTCTTTGTTTCTAATAAAACCTGCTGAAACAATAAAAACCAATACATAGTAACCATAGAAATAAACGAACAGAGATGTTAATAAAACCAGTTACTGTAACTTTTTCTTTTTTTCTTTTTTTGTTTTTAATATTGATGATCTTTTAAGTATTCGACTTGAATAAAAAGTAAGCCCCTATCTCGACAATTGTTGGGACTATAAAAACACTCAATAAAAATTGATTGAATGTTGGCTGTAATAACTAAATCAGGTAACTCATCTCTTCCTAATAAATTTTGTAAAAATTTATAGTAACTATCTGCCATGAAGAACGAAAGTATTGTACCAATACTACTAACAATCACTGCCATTAAATAAAAACTGTCCAGATACTAATAAAGATAGCTGAGTTCTGCTTGCGCCTAAGATAGCCCATAATTGGTAATCCTTTTTAAAGATATCTATTAGCAGTCTTATATTATTTGAAATAAGGAAAAAAATAAAGTAGTCCCTCCAAAAAAATTATTAGCATTTGAAAAAAAGTTGTGAAGCGTTAATATTAGCAGTCTTTATTGAACTAGCAATACCAAATAAAGATGTTCCAACAATCAGGCTAGATACAAATAGTAATGGTATTGTTCCTAACCATTGTCTTTTTGAGTACTGAAATTGGTAAATGATTAATTTTAGCATAATAAATCCTCCTCAAATTAATCTTTACTACTTTCAAGTGCTTGGTAGAGCTCATCAGCTGAAGGTTTAATAATTTGTCGAGATATTTTTCCGTCTTTTAAAATGAGTGCTCTGTCAGTTTTTGAAGCCAACTCAATATCATGAGTGACCATAAAAACACATTTTCCTTGACTCGCTAAATTACGAAGTGTTTCAAAAATAAGTTTTCTTGAGACGCTGTCCAGAGCTCCTGTTGGCTCATCAGCAAAAATAATTTTACTATCAGCTATTATTGCACGAGTAATAGCCACTTTTTGCTGTTCTCCACCTGATAAGGTAGCAACTAATGACGATAGTTCTGCTTTAAAATTCAAACTATCCAACATTCTTCTTACTTTATTGCTATCAACACTCTTTCCTGAGAGTCTCAGAGGAAGTGTAACATTTTCTAGTACAGGTAGAGCGGGTACCAGATTATAATTTTGAAAAATAATTGCAATATCTTGCCTTCTAAATTTAGCAAGTTTCCCTTCTTTTAAAGTGTATGGATTCACACAATTGATAACAACTTCGCCACTTGTTGGTTCAGATAAACTTGATAAACAACTTAATAAAGTAGATTTTCCAGAACCGCTGACACCAAGGATTGATACAAATTCCCCATAATTGACAGATAAAGAAACATCTTTCAAAATAGAGACAGTTTTGTCTTGCCCTAACAAAAATTCTTTTGAAAGGTTTGAGACTTTAACAGCTACATTATTAACCATAATAAATCCTCCTGATTCCAGTGTCATCTTTGATTTAATTATACAATATTTTTAATTCTGTCAATATCAATAAATGTGTTCTTTTTTTGGAGTATTCTATATATTCGAGGTAACATTATCATGGTATAGATCAGGAGAGAAACACCTCCAAATATGAATATCAGACCTCCGTTTATGTCCTTTTGAAATAGATAAGTAAATACAATGGTACCTATCGGCATAATAGATGTATTTAGTGTGAATAAAGTGCTCATTACTCTTCCTAAATAATTCGTTTCAATGCTACTTTGAAGATAAGTCATGACGACAATATTTAGAATAACAAGAGTGAATGCGATAATTCCCATAAATAAACCGCCAACGGAAGAAATAATCACTTGGGTGTTAGTAGTTGCAAATGTAATACCCAAACCAACGATAGCGATGGTTAGAAGAAAAAGTGGAATGCGAATTCTATTAGAGAGAAGTGTATTATTTTCTTTTTTGTCTGGCAATAGTGACATAGACACACTGGCTAATAACATTCCAACCGCAGACATAGTTTCTAGGATACCAACTGTCGCATTATCTAATAAGAGTTGCTCTTTGACTACAAATGGTACTCCAATGCTAATGGAAGTATAGAAAAAATTCAGTACAACACTAACAAGAATAATATATTTGACAATCTGATTTTCTTTTAAAAATCGGATAATTTCTTTAACCCCGTGTTGATGGTTTTCATTCTGTTTGATCTCAGCTTCCTGCCCATCGTGTTCATAGAAGAATTTCATGGTAAGTAAGACACCTAAAGCAAGGAGATTTGCAATGATTTCTATGAGAATAAAGCCTGAGAAGCCTAACCAATTATAAAAAATGACTCCAATAGCTGGGGAAAGCATGGTTGCGATAGCAATGGCAGTTTGTGTAACAGAGCTTAATCGTTGAATTTTTGTATCATTTACTAACTCGTGGATAGAGGCTGAATAACAAGTATCATTGATGTTAACTGTAATAGAGTGGAGTATGACAAACGGGATTACGAGGTATAAGATAGTAGATGAATTCGTTAAAAAATAAAAAGCATAAAACAGAAGAAAGATTATAAGCCTAAAGATAAAATTATAAATTAAGATCTTTTTATGACGGTAGTGGTCTACTAAATTACCGATTGGAACCAAGAAAAATCAAACTAACTAAAGGATAGATGATCATATTGATTCCAAAAACTCATTGCCGATTTTGTTTGGTCCAGTAACATTAATCCTAAAGCGAAAATTAAAAGCTTTTTCCACTTAAAGAACTAATAAAACTACTAATAAAGTCTTTGATGATTTGTCTATTAGACATTTTATCACTTATTAAATTCTTAATATTAACCCCTCCATTCGTTTCAACATTGCTTTCGGTTATCTAATCCTATTTAATCAACCTGTGTTGTAAGGTAATTGGAATATTAGATAGACCATAATTTTTTTGTTAATTAAGATTTTACCAATTATACTAATAAAAGTATAATAAAAAAATGTAAAAAAAATATTGTATTTATGTTTACTCATTATATTTTCTCTTGCTTTGACATTATCTAAATTGATAACTTCTACGTACCTCTTCTAAAAATAGGATATATTTTACAATCGTTAAATGATTTCAAAATGAAACAGATTGATTTATTTTTGCTTTTTGTAGTCTTTAAATTTATTCCAGATGTTGATACTATTTATCATAATGCTTGACATCGCTTTCAAGCGGGAGTACAATAATATTGAGGAAAAAGATGGCTTATCTCTTTTTATTTAGGAGGTGTCAGATATGCAAATCTATTTTATTTATTCTATTTTTCTTTCTATTATCACTTGTAGTTCTAGCTTATCTTATTAAGTTACTCATAGCTCATTTAAAAAAAGAAACTAGTAACATTTTGCCCAAATAGTAGTTATTTGGGCTTTTTGCTACACTTTAGCTTAGTGGATTAAAGTGTTTAGCATATTCTTGTAGAGTGATTTTATTTTATGAAGTTTGTTTATAGTTGAAAGGGGAAAATAGATGGTCTCTAAACTTGATACAGCTTGGGACTTGTTTCTGGAGGAAAAACATCAGAAGCTAAAAAAAGTTGATTGAACAAGATTTTTTTCCATTGATACCTGTACAGATTTTAGCCTTTTAAATCTGATGGGGTATTTATTATTGGCAGAAAAAGACTATGCCTCGTGTACCCGTATCTTTGAGAAATACATTTTATTAGCTCAACAAAATGAAGATAAAGAAAATGAACACATTGGATTACATCAATTAGCAATGATCTACAGAGAACAGGGGAATTTTCATAAGGCTTTAAAACTCATTGAAAATGAAGAGGAGATAATTGAAGAGCATTTCCCCAATGATAATCTAAAGAAAGCTGTGAATAACTACGAACAAGGTTATGTGAGATTGAAATTAAACAACCTTGATGAAGCTCTTACATTCATGAATCTGTCATTGGAACAATCTTTAGAGACTGATGATGTGATTTCTCAAGCTTGTAGCTATAGAGGGTTAGGTGAAATCTATTTAGCCTTGGAAGATACGGAATTATCCAATAGACATTTCAAACGAGCTATAGAACTTTTTCGAAAGTGTTGGAGAGTTTGAAGGGATAAAGAAATTGAGGAATTGATTAATCGATGATTTTGCATTTAGATTTTTGTCATTAGTTTGCTTAAATAAAAAGTTTTTAATATGCTATAAATCATGTATTTGATTAAGGGAGATAAGATGAGAGGTTGTGCTAGAAATGGAATTTCTATTTATTTTAATTATTTATATACCTTATTTCTTTTTATTTAAACTGGAAGGATAAGCCTAAACAAAAAAATAAGTCCTTTTTGCTATCTTTATAAGTTTTACATGATTTACTTGTGGTTTATCCTCATAATTTCCATAATGGCTATCGGTATTTTTTTCCCTTGGAGTACTAGCTGTTAGAGGCGAAATACTTACGTTAGGTTTCTTTGTTTTATCTTGTTTAGGTGTAGTTCTATTTAGTGTCTATATTTTTTTAGTATTCTAAAAGAGATAAATGACTTAAAAGCAAATAAAATGTAAGTAAAAAAATTAACTAAGAGAACTAGCTAACTAGCTTAAGTAAAAATATAACACGGCCACGATTAATGAGCCGTGTTTTTTTGTATGAATGTACAATTGAAAAATTTTTTTAGTTTTTCCCTTAAATAAAAGTACATAATTGACAATGATTAGCTCAAAAACATTTTTTTGGTTACTAGAAATCGTAGAAGTTCCGTGACTAATTCTTGAGCCTAAGGCACTTTTTTTCACAGCGGAAAGTCTCTACAGAAAAATAAATTAGAAATGTTTTTATAAAAAGGAGCTTATCCACCTTCTAAAGAAGCTCGTGAATGTGAGTTAATTTGTGAATTTAAAGTTAAAAATAGATGGAATGTCTCCACATAATGAATTGATTTTTTTGAAGAAGGAAGGAGTAAAATGTAGTTAATATAATGACTGGTTAGGGATAAATAAAACAAGGCACAAAAAAGGCACCGAATCGGTGCACACTTTTTCAAGTTGGATACAGACAAAGCCTTATTTTAACTTGCTGTGTTGTTTCGAATGGTCACAAAATGTATTTTTTTGTATGATTATATCAGAATGTTTTTTAAAAAAACGAAAGGGCTTTCTATGGAAAAATGATGTGTTTTTTTGATTATTTTTTTAAAGATCACTTAGGTTTTATTTTCGTGATAGGTGTAAGGATATTGGATTTATAAAGTTTTTTTAAAGATGAAAATAATTGTTTTATTACTATAGAGGATTATGTTTTTGGAATCATTTGTAGTATTGTCAAATATTTTGAGTAAGGATAGGATTGTGTTTTACTTGTGGAATTATTTATAGTAAGGGGGCAGTTACTGGAGTAGAAGTATATATGAATGTATTAGAGTTAGAAAGATTAAATAAATTGTATAAGATATAGTTTTTGATGAATATTAAAAAAACATAAGGGATATTTATCTACGTGGGATGTGTGGAGTGATAGGATTAATGTTTCCTAGTTCTAGAGCTCTGTTGTTTTGAATGGACCCAAAATACCTTCAATAATTTGAGTACTCAGCATTCTCTATTCCCCGTAGCCATTTATTGTTTTTTTAAGCTTTTTATTGTTACAATATCCATATAGACAAAAAGACTGGATTTCCAGCCTTTTTAATTGTTTTAAAGAAAGGTTTTTTATGAAACGCAAATCGATTTTGTTTCTATTTTTATTCTTGCTCTCGATTGGTCTGGCCTATGAGACGCAGTCTATCACAGCTGGTTGGATGACAGGCAGTCAGTATGGGATCATTGGTATCTCCGTCCTCTTGCTCCTAGTATACGCGATTCCTGCTATTTGGGCTCTCTTTCATTTTGCCAAGAAGTGGAAATTGTCCTGGATTCCGGTTCTCTTTTCTCTTCTAGGTGGGGGCTTTATCGCAGGTTGGTTGTCTAGTTTTGCCAATACCTATTTCCATGAGATGATTCAAGCGGTAGCGCCAAATAGCGACTTTTGGAACCAGTATGAGAGTGCCATCGCAGGACCACTCTTTGAGGAACCCTTCAAGTTGATTCCGATCTTCTTTGTCCTCTACTTGTTCAATGTACGTCGGATCAAATCTATCTTCCTTTTAGCGATTGCATCTGGTCTTGGTTTCCAGATCGTGGAAGACTTTGCCTATATCCGTCAAGACATGCCAGAAGGCTTCTCTTACGCAGTATCTGGTATCCTAGGTCGAATCATGAATGGGGTCGTATCACATTGGGTCTACACAGCTCTCTTTATGGTGGGTCTCTTCTTGATCGTCCAATCGACAAAAGGGCGCAAGGAGTTGATGCTGACGGGTTGGTTCTATTTTGTATCTGGTTTTGGCCTTCACTTTGTCGGCAATTCACCATTTGGTCAAATCGAGACAGAACTCCCTCTCGCTATTCCATTCTTGACAGCAGTAGGACTCTTCTTGGTCTACCATGCCTACCTCACTGTCCAAAGTCTGGACCAAGGAAATTAATAATAATAGAAAAATCGTATGTTTGCAACATACGATTTTTTTGAATCTTATTTACCAAGACAGAACTGGCTGAAGAGTTGAGTGATGAGCTCGTCTGGAGCAGCATCCCCTGTGATCTCTCCAAGGATTTCCCAAGTACGGGTCAAATCGACTTGGAGCAGGTCCACTGGCATGCCCATGGCCAGGCCTTCGTTAACTGCTTGGAGGCTTTCAACGGCTTTCTCAATGAGAGAAATGTGGCGGGCATTGGAGAGATAGGTAGCATCTTGCTCAACCAGGCCAGCATTTTCGAAGAAGAGGGCATTGATCCGGTCTTCGATCTGGTTGATGTTTTGGTTTTTCAGGACAGAAATTTTGATATGATCAGCAGGAATCTCGTCCAACTCGATTTGCTGCGGGAGATCGACCTTGTTGAGGAGGATGATGCGGTTGCTGTCTTGAGAGATTTCCAGCAACTGGCGATCCTGATCGGTCAAGGGTTCACTGGCATTGAGGACCAGAAGGACCAGGTCGGCTTCTTTAAGGGCTTTGCGAGAGCGCTCCACACCGATGCGTTCGACGATGTCCTCGGTCTCGCGGATCCCAGCCGTATCGACCAGCTTGAGAGGAACACCGTTGATGTTGACGTATTCCTCGATGACGTCTCGGGTGGTCCCTTCGATATCGGTTACGATGGCTTTCCTCGCGCAGGAGGTTGTTCAGAAGGCTAGACTTACCGACGTTTGGTCGCCCGATAATAGCAGTAGAGATCCCTTCGCGGAGGATCTTGCCACGACGAGCTGTCTTGAGGAGATTGGTCAAGAGGGCTTCAAACTCAGTCGTCTTCTCACGGATGATCTCGGTAGTTGCTTCCTCGACATCGTCGTACTCAGGATAGTCGATGTTGACTTCGACCTGAGCCAGGGTATTGAGGATCTCTTGGCGCGTGTTGTTGATGAGATCAGAGAGGGATCCGTCCAACTGTTTGACAGCGATGTTCATAGCCTTGTCAGTCTTAGCGCGGATAATATCCATGACCGCCTCAGCCTGGGTCAAATCGACACGACCATTGAGGAAGGCCCGCTTGGTAAATTCACCTGGCTCAGCAAGACGTGCCCCTTCGCGGATCACCAATTGCAGGATTTCATTGGTCACCGCAATCCCACCGTGAGTATTGATCTCGATAATATCTTCGCGAGTGAAGGTCTTTGGTGAACGCATAGCTCCAATCATAACTTCGTCGAGGATCTCATCCTTATCTGGATCCACGATATGGCCGTAGTTGAGGGTATGGCTAGCCACGCTATTCAAGTCTTTACCCTTGAAGATCTTTTGTGCTAATTTAAAGCTGTCTGTTCCGCTCAAGCGTACGATCCCAATAGCCCCTTCACCGAGCGGAGTCGAGATCGCAGCGATAGTATCAAATTCTCTAGTAATCATGTATCTTCTCTTTTCCTGTGTATTCCCTTCTATTCTATCGTAAACTAGCAAGAGGGGCAAGATATTGCTTTTAGAAGGAGGAGTTGAAAAGGTTTTCAGTTAAGTAGTGAAATCTGTCGGCCAATATGCTATACTAAATATGAATAGAAATGGAGGTCTATGATGGTAAACCTAAAAGAACAGGTAGGGATTAAGGCGGCTGAGTTTGTTACTGACGGCATGATTGTCGGTCTTGGTACAGGGTCAACTGCTTATTATTTTGTGGCTGAATTGGGGCGTCGCATCAAGGAAGAAGGCTTGAAGATTACTGCTGTAACGACCTCAAGCGTGACCTATGAACAGGCAGAAGGTTTGGGAATTCCTCTCAAAGCCATTGACGATGTAGAAGTGGTGGACTTGACCGTAGATGGTGCGGATGAAGTAGACCCTGCTTTGAACGGGATCAAAGGTGGGGGCGGTGCCCTCTTGATGGAGAAAATCGTTGCGACCAACTCAAAAGACTGCATCTGGATTGTCGATGAGTCTAAACAAGTGGAGACGCTTGGTGCCTTTAAACTGCCAGTAGAAGTGGTTCAATACGGGGCAGAGAATCTTTTCCGTCATTTTGAGAAGAAGGGTTATTCACCAGCTTACCGTGAAAGGGACGGCCAGCGTTTTGTGACCGATCAGGGCAACTTTATCATTGATTTGGATTTGAAAGTGATCCCAGACGCTGAAGCCTTAGCAGAAGAGTTGGACCGGACTGTCGGTGTTGTCGACCATGGTCTCTTCTTAGGAATGGTTTCTAAAGTCATCGTAGGGAAACCAGAAGGTCCAAAAATCATAAGCAAATCACTTTAAAAAGGGCATTTTGTCCTTTTTTCTACGGATATGAAACTTATTTATAAAATTTTATATGAAAGCGTTACATTTTCAAAAAAATTTGTGTTATACTGTATTCAGTTTAAATTATAAAGGAGACATTCAAAAATGCCAAAAATTTAATCGTATGCATTTAGTTGTATTGGATTCAGTAGGGATCGGAGCAGCTCCAGATGCTAATAACTTTGTCAATGCCGGTGTACCTGATGGCGCATCTGACACACTTGGACACATCTCAAAAGCAGTTGGGTTGAATGTACCAAACATGGCAAAGCTTGGTCTTGGAAATATTCCGCGTGAACAAGCCCTTGAAAGACTGTTCCAGCTGAGAGCAATCCAACTGGTTACGCAACGAAGTTAGAAGAAGTCTCTCTTGGAAAAGATACCATGACAGGTCACTGGGAAATCATGGGCCTTAATATTACAGAACCATTTGATACTTTCTGGAATGGATTCCCAGAAGAAATTATTACTAAGATTGAAGAATTCTCAGGTCGTAAGGTCATCCGCGAAGCTAACAAACCTTATTCTGGTACAGCGGTCATCGATGACTTCGGACCACGCCAAATGGAAACTGGCGAGTTGATCATCTATACATCAGCTGACCCAGTTCTTCAAATCGCAGCTCACGAAGACATCATTCCTTTGGATGAACTCTACCGTATCTGTGAATACGCTCGTTCTATTACGTTGGAACGTCCGGCTCTTCTTGGACGTATCATTGCTCGCCCTTATGTAGGGGAGCCAGGAAACTTCACACGTACGGCCAACCGTCGTGACTTGGCTGTTTCACCATTTGCTCCAACTGTTTTAGACAAATTGAACGAAGCTGGTATCGATACTTACTCAGTTGGTAAGATCAGCGATATCTTCAACGGCGCTGGTATCAACCACGATATGGGTCACAACAAATCAAACAGCCACGGTATTGACAACTTGATCAAGGCTATGAAATCAGAAGACTTTAAACATGGCTTCTCGTTCACTAACTTGGTAGACTTCGATGCCCTTTATGGACACCGTCGTGATCCACATGGTTACCGTGATTGCTTGCGTGAGTTTGACGAGCGCTTACCTGAAATTATCGCTGCCATGAAAGAAGATGATCTCTTGATGATCACGGCTGACCACGGAAACGACCCAACTTATGCTGGTACTGACCATACACGTGAGTACATCCCGTTCTTGGCTTACAGCCCATCCTTCAAAGGTAGTGGCTTGATCCCAGTTGGACACTTTGCGGATATCTCAGCTACAGTGGCGGACAACTTCGGTGTGGAGAAAGCTATGATCGGTGAAAGCTTCTTAGATAAATTGGTCTAAGATGACGCGATTGCCTTACTCGTAAGAGGAATCAATGTTGGCGGCAAGAATAAGGTAGCCATGGGGGATCTGCGTCAACAATTGACGGATCTAGGCCTCGGCCAAGTGGAAACCTACATCAATAGTGGCAATATCTTCTTTACGACGGATCTTTCGCGGACTCAATTAGTGGAGGGTCTGTCGACCTTCTTTGAGAACCATTATCCCTTTATTGAGCGTTTTTCTCTGCTGAGTCGAGAAGACTATGAAGCAGAATGTGCGAACTTGCCGAACTGGTGGATAGAAGAGATGGCTCGCAAGGATGTCCTCTTTTACACCGAGGGCTTGGATAGGGAATCCGTAGAAGAGAAGCTGCTGGCTTTAGATTTGGGAGAAGAAGTGCTCCACTTTGGCAAGCTAGCGGTTTTCTGGGGGAAATTCTCAGAAGCAAGCTATGCTAAAACAGCCTACCACAAACATCTGATGAAGATGCCGTTCTATCGCCAGATGACTATTCGCAACGCCAACACCTTTGACAAAATCGGTACATTACTTAAGAAATAATAGGAGGAACACAATGACATTATTAGCAAAAATCAATGAAACAGCAGCATTTTTGAAGGGCAAAGGAATCGAAGCTCCTGAGTTTGGTTTGATCCTTGGATCAGGTCTTGGAGAATTGGCTGAGGAAATCGAAAATGCAGTCGTAGTAGACTACTCTAACATTCCAAACTGGGGTCAATCAACAGTAGTCGGACATGCTGGTAAATTGGTTTATGGTGATCTTGCTGGACGTAAGGTATTGGCACTTCAAGGTCGTTTCCACTTCTACGAAGGAAACCCATTGGAAGTGGTGACTTTCCCAGTTCGTGTCATGAAAGTGTTGGGCTGTGAAGGGGTTCTTGTCACCAATGCTGCTGGTGGTATCGGATATGGACCAGGTACCTTGATGGCTATCACTGACCACATCAACATGACAGGTCAAAACCCATTGATCGGTGAAAACTTGGATGACTTTGGTCCACGTTTCCCTGATATGTCGAAAGCTTACACTCCAGAATACCGTGAGACTGCTCATCAAGTAGCAGACAAATTGGGTATCAAATTGGATGATGGGGTTTATATCGGTGTGACAGGTCCAACTTATGAAACTCCAGCTGAAATCCGTGCGTATAAGACTCTTGGAGCGGACGCTGTCGGTATGTCAACTGTTCCTGAAGTCATCATTGCGGCTCACTCTGGTTTGAAAGTTCTTGGTATTTCATGCATTACTAACTTTGCAGCTGGTTTCCAAGAAGAGCTCAACCACGAAGAAGTAGTGGAAGTGACAGAACGTGTCAAAGGTGACTTTAAAGGATTGCTAAAAGCGATTCTTGCTGAATTGTAAGAAACTTGGAAAGAATTGTGAGATCTCTTCAAACAATTCCCTATAAACGAAGACTAGTCCTAGCAGCTTGTCTGCTAGGGCTTGTTTCGGGTTTAGCGGGTATCTTTCTTCATTACCTTTTAGAGTTAGTGGAAGGATTGGCTTTTGGTCGTTCAGAGCACCAGTCTGGCTTCTTGACGGATGGAGTGGCGCCTTCACGGATTTGGCTCAGTCTGTTTCTTGTTGGTTCCAGCTCAGCCTTGGTCTGGTATCTCCTACAGCGAAAGGGAAACATTCTTTCTATCAAGGGCCAGATGAAGGAGGAACCTTCAAGTCCTCTTCTTCATTTCTGGCAGCAGATGCTCCATTCCACCTGGCAAATCATTGCCGTAGGAGCTGGTGCACCAGTAGGAAAAGAAGGAGCACCCCGGGAGATTGGGGCCTTGTTGGCGACTCCGCTTGGACGAGCACTAGACTTATCGTTTCAGGACCGCATGTTTCTGATTGCTTGCGGGGCTGGCGCAGGCTTGGCAGCGGTCTACCAAGTGCCACTTACCAGTGTCTTTTTTATCTTTGAAACCTTGGGGCTGGCATTTTCGATAAAACGCTTTGTCTTGGCTGGGATTACCACTTATGTGGCTGCTTATACGGCAGGTTTGGTCATTTCAGACAGAGCCCTCTATCAAGTGCCTGAAATAACTTGGTCACCTACTGTCTTATGGCAGATGGTTATCTTCATTGCTTTCCTGACTCCAGTCGCCGGGCTCTTTGCCCGTTTGACAAAGAAGGCCTCCAATCATCGAATCAAGGACAAACGAATTCTCATCACTTTGCCATTAGCATTTGTTTTCCTAGCTGGTCTAGCAAGCTTTCAGCCCCACCTGCTTGGAAATGGGCGGATGATGGCTCAGGAGATTCTCAATGGGGCCACATGGCAGACGATTCTACTCCTGTTTACCCTAAAAGCTCTAGTCGTTCTGCTTACCTTTTGGGCAGGTGCCTATGGAGGGACTCTGACGCCTTCCTTTGCACTGGGAATGGCAGGAGCAGCTCTTATCTCTTTGGTACTTGGTGTTGGTAATGCGCCAGCGTTCTTGCTCCTGGGTTCGGTTATCTTCTTGACAGTGACCTTAAAAGCCCCCTTGTCTGCGACGGGCCTGGTCCTTGGATTCACAGGACAAGGCTTAACAGCTCTAGCATATCTCTTGCTGACAGCTTTTCTAACTGTTGGTTTCTCCAAAGGATTGGATCATCTCATGGGGAAAAAATCAAGGAGTCTCCAGTAGATAAGATTCAGTAGTTTTTATATAGAGGATTAAACCTACAAGCTAGATGAAACCTATCTTCTTATGGTATAATTTAACTAAGCATATAAGGAACCAGGCTTGTTGGGGCTGGAATAAACCTCACTTTTGATGCCTGGCCTCTATGATGAATCCAGAAAGCTAGAGTTTGTGTTGCGATTTGAACACGAGCGGAAAGCTTTTCAAAACAAAAAATTAAAGGAAGGGTAGTTCGGGTTTGAATTGAACCCGGGCTAGAGGCTGTGTAAAAAAGATAAATCCTTCTAGATGCGTAGCATCTTTGTCGGATTTCCTATTTTTACTTTGCCTCTTTAACGCCTATTCTAAAAAAATAAAAAAGAAAGGTAGAGCATGTGTTCTGATTTGAACACGAGCGGAAAGCTTTTCAAAACACTCAATAAAAAAAGAAAGGATGGGTTAACTGTATTCGCTGAACTGAATACGGGCGGAGAACTGTGTAAAAAAGATAAACTGTCTAGCATCTGCGATGCGTCGTCAGTTTCCTATTTTTACTTTGTTCTCTGTCACCCTTTATATCTTAATTATGTCTATCCATATTGCTGCTAAGCAAGGTGAAATTGCTGATAAAATTCTTCTTCCTGGAGATCCTCTTCGTGCGAAATTTATCGCTGAGAATTTCTTTGAGGATGCTGTATGTTTTAACGAAGTTCGGAACATGTTTGGTTACACAGGTACTTACAAGGGTCATCGTGTATCTGTTATGGGAACTGGAATGGGGATGCCATCCATCTCTATCTATGCGCGTGAGTTGATCGTGGACTACGGCGTGAAGAAATTGATCCGTGTGGGTACAGCTGGTTCTTTGAATGGCGATGTCCACGTCCGTGAATTGGTCTTGGCGCAAGCTGCCGCAACCAACTCAAACATCATCCGTAACGACTGGCCTCAATACGATTTCCCACAAATCGCAAGCTTTGATTTGCTAGATAAGGCCTACCACATTGCCAAAGACCTTGGTATGACCACTCACGTTGGTAATGTCTTGTCTTCTGATGTCTTCTATTCAAACTACTTTGAAAAGAACTTGGAGCTTGGTAAATGGGGCGTGAAAGCTGTGGAAATGGAAGCAGCGGCTCTTTACTATCTTGCTGCTCAACACCATGTGGATGCCCTTGCCATCATGACCATTTCTGATAGCTTGGTCAATCCAGATGAGGATACGACTGCAGAAGAACGTCAAAATACTTTCACTGACATGATGAAAGTTGGTCTTGAAACCTTGATCGCAGACTAATGACAGAATACCTTCATGATGAGTGGCTCTACGACCTTCAGACCTACCAGTATAGTCGGGCCCTTCGTTCTGCTAAGAAGCAGAAGAGCTTGCCAGAGCTGGTCTTGACCTTATTGCAGTTAATGGCCGAGCGTCGAGAGCTCAATATCCAACCAATCATGAACCAAAAGTTGAGAACCGACTTGCTAGATGCAACTGGTTTTCAGCTTTTTTGGCATGAAAATCCTGAAGAGGAACAGTTGGCGAACTATCTGTATGATTTAGAAGCCAAGCTCCGCAACGAGCAGATTATCGACTTTATTCGGGCGGTGAGTCCAGCTATTTATCGGATCTTTATGCGTTTGATTGAGATGCAGATCCCTGATATTGCGGACTACATTCACAACTCTAAAGAGTCCAGCTATGACCATTGGAAGTTTGACAAGATTCGGGCCTCTGAAAATCCAGCATTGCAACAATTCCATAGCGAGAGTGCGGTCAATTCGTCCAGTTTGACGGAGTTGATCTTACTCTTGGACTTGACAGATTCCATCAAGGATGCGGCCAAGCAACTGCGGGAGTTGGAGAAATCTGTCCGCAATCCTCTGGCCCACTTGATCAAACCCTTTGATGAGGAAGAATTGCACCGGACGACTGGTTTCTCCTCCCAGCATTTTATGGAACTCTTGGTGAGTTTAGCCCAGGAGACGGGGATTGTTTACCAGCGAGAACCTTTTTACTTTGACCAGGCCAATGCTGTTATCGAGGCACTCTTGTAAGGAGGAAGACATGGATAAACTGAAAGAGTTGCAAGAAATCATTGATCAGAGTCAACGGATTGTTTTTTTCGGTGGGGCAGGCGTCTCAACAGAGTCCAATATCCCTGATTTTCGGAGCTCTGATGGTGTTTATAGCGTCACCTTAGGGCGCCATTTTACAGCAGAGCAACTGGTCTCTCATACCATGTTTGAGCGTTATCCAGAGGACTTTTTCGACTTTTACAAGAAGTACCTGCTCTATCCAGATGCAAAGCCCAATGCAGCCCATCGCTATCTGGCTTGGCTAGAAGAGACCGGTAAGCTCATGGCAATCGTGACGCAAAATATTGATAGTCTCCATGAAATGGCAGGGTCTAAAAAAGTCTTGAAACTCCATGGTAGTGCCGACCGCAATTACTGTACGGGTTGCCAGCGCTTTTATGATCTGGAAGCCTTTCTAGCTTTGGAAGGGCCTGTTCCGCGTTGCTTGGACTGTGGCAAGGTGGTCAAGCCGGATGTGACCCTCTATGAGGAAGCCCTTGATATGGAGATCTTTAGCCAAGCAGCCAAAGCCATCCGAGAGGCAGATCTGCTGATTATCGGTGGTACCTCCCTCGTCGTCTACCCAGCAGCCAGCCTGATCCAGTATTTACAAGGGGAGAAGCTGGTCGTCATCAATAGGACCAGTATCCCACAGGACAAGCAGGCAGACCTGGTCATCGAAGGGAAGATTGGCCAAGTGTTTTCGAAATTAAGACAATAAAAGAACACCTGAGAGAAGTGGAAATCCACTTGTTTCAGGTGTTTTTATTGTGCTTGTGTAGCTAGTTAGTTCCTATTTATCAAATTGGACTTCCTCAAGTAAGTATTCGATAAATTTCTCACCCATCTTAGAGAGGCTAGCTTTCTCGTGTTGGATGTAGACCAGCTCGATTGGGTCATCGATATCTAGCGGGATGGAGACGATATTGTCTCCGTTGAGGTTGCTGTTAAGGATACCAGTCGCAATGGTGTAGCCGTCCAGACCAATCAAGAGATTGAAGAGGGTGGCACGGTCACTGACGACGATGGACTTTTTGTGATGCTCTTGGGAGAGGATTTCTTCTGAGAAGTAGAAGGAGTTGTGGGTCCCTTGGTCATAGCTGAGATAAGGGAAGTCTTCTAGATCTTCTAATTTCACCACTTCTTTGTTAGCTAGAGGGTTGGTCTTGCTGACGAAGATATGAGGTTGGGCAGTGAAGAGGTGGGTTGCCTTGAGGTGGCTGTCATCCAGCATTTTTGGAAAGGACATCCCTGGTTATAGCCCATTGAGGAAGAGGACACCGATCTCACTACGGAAGTTCTTGACGTCATCGATGATTTCCCAGGTTCTGGTCTCCCGTAGGAAGAGCTCGTATTTCTCCATATCGCTTTTCTTGAGGAGAGAGACGAAGGCTTCGACTACGAAGGCATAGTGCTGGGAGGATACGCTAAAGAGCTCCCGATTGGCTACTGGGTTTTTTTATAGCGTTCTTCTAAGAGTTGGGTCTGCTCCACGACCTGACGTGCATAAGAAAGGAACTCCATCCCATCCTTGGTCAGAGTGATTCCCTTTGGGATTACGGATGAAGATATCAATTCCCATTTCTTTTTTTCCAAGTCCCGCACAGCATTGGACAAACTTGGCTGGGTGATGAAGAGTTGCTTTGGACGCCTCATTCATAGAGCCTGTTTCGACGATTTTGATAATGTAATGTAATTGTTGGATTCTCATGCTTATATTTTAACATACTTTTTGACAGAAAAATCTCAGCTAGTATCAGTCTCTAGAAGGATTTTTTTCCCTATAAAACAGGTTTAGAAATTGAAGGATTGATTGTAGCTTGATAGAAATGATGGGAAAAGATGATCTGGAGGCCTTTGATGAAAAAGAATTGCTTTTACTGGTACAAAAAAATGGAACAAGGAACTGGAGACCAAAATTTTTTTAGCCAGTTTAGTAAAGATAAACTTTATGACCAACTTTACTGATCTTTCTTGGTTTGTCTGTCTTTCTAATTCTCGGAGCTTACCAGGAAATATCCAATCTTTGGGTTTCTGGAATGCTATTTTTTTGGAGTCGCAATATACAGTGTTACAATTCTTGTTCATGCCCTAGGGGTTAGTTATTTTGTTCCCAATATCTTTGTGATTCTGTATGTTATTTCTCGCTGGTCTACGATACAGGCCCAGACCTTGGAAAAGGAACTGGTCGGTGTCTATGAAGAAAAAGAAGAAGAAAAAATTAAACGAAGGGTCAACAATCGCAAGTACTTTGTGATCCTTTGGATAGGAGTCTTTGGCTGTATCCTGGAATCCTTCGTCATCTATCTGGTAAAGGATCTGACTAGTTATGATTGGACCCATCAGCTCATCAATGAGCAGAAGCATACCATGATTTGGTCGGAGGCTCTCCCGACGATTCTTACTTTGGCATTGATTTCCTTCCTAGCGCTGGTCATTTATTCTTATAGGGATGCCAATTCCTTATCTCCACTTTTAAATATCTTTTTGTATTAGTGGGATATTTGATGGGATTGGTATTGTTAGCGGTATTTGACATCCAGTTGCAAGTCATCGGTTGTCACACGGTCTTCTTGTTGGTTTATTCTATTAGTCTTCTGCGGACCAGGATGAAGGAGTGGGAGGGCGAGTCTGATCCCAATAGGGCCTATGACAATCCAATTCTCCAGCGCTTTCACCTGATTCTCCACCAATCCAAACACTGGCCTTGGCTGGCAGTCGTCTTTGCCCTTCCCTTGTTAGCGGTATTGGTCATGGTCCTCATGCTCTTTGGTCAACGTCCTGATAGCTTGGTCAAGGCCTGGACCAATACGGCAGATTGGACCTTCTCGGAAAAGATCCCTCCTCAGAATCTCATCATGGATGAGCACTATCTCTGTACGGTTGCGGCTGGTGGCCATGAAAAAGTTGTCAAGCCCCAACGGATGGGAGTCCGGCATGGTCATCCTGTTGTGGTGAATCGCCAGCTCTGTATTGCCAATGCCTTTGAGCAGGTTCTAGAAGAAAAAACGCCACGTTTCCATCGCTTCCTGCGTCGTAATTATGACCGCTATGGCTACCCCTTTGCCAAACATATCAAGAAGAAATGGGCCATGGATATCATTTACTATCTGATGAAGCCCCTGGAATGGATCTTTTTGTTGGTTCTCTACTTGGTCGATCGCAAGCCAGAAATCGCATCGCTTTACAGTATATCCCACCGCTACCAGAAGGGTTTTCTCCTGAGACAGATGGGAAATGAGCGGACCCATCGGGCTTCTACTTGACAAGAGACAAGGAGAGCGATATAATGAGACAAATTTAACCTTTAAGGGGTCCAGAGAGGCCTGCAAGGAAAGACAGAAAAAAAATCAGCGGACCGAGTCTAGCTGATCATTTGTAGGACCTTGCTTTTGCGAGGTCTTTTTTGCTGGAAGAAAGAAGAGGAAACCAATGGTCAGTGACAGCTGTAAAAAACGGTTTGGAAAAATCATGATGGAAGACATGGAGTTAATCGCTCAAGAAGAGATTGCGCCACGGATTTTTTCAATGGTCTTGAAGGGGGAAATGGTGGAGCAGATGCTACCGGGGCAGTTTCTCCATATCCGTGTACCGGATGACTCTAAACTCCTTCGTCGTCCCATTTCCATCTCAGAGATTGATCCAGACAGCAAGACCTGTCGCCTCATTTATCGGGTAGAAGGGGGGAGGGACAGCCATCTTTTCTCACTTGCCTGTCGGTAGCTTCCTCAGTGTCATGGGTCCTCAAGGAAACGGCTTTGACCTTAAGGGTCTTGGTCAAGGGGCACGTGCCTTGATCATCGGTGGCGGGATTGGAGTGCCTCCCTTGGTCCAAGTGGCTAAACAACTACATGAGCAGGGAGTAGAAGTCCATTCTGTCCTTGGATTTGCCAATAAAGAAGCTGTGATCCTGGAAGAAGAATTGAAGCAGTACGGCCAAGTCACCATTACAACAGACGATGGTTCTTATGGTACCAAGGGTTATGTGTCAACAATCGTTGATCAGATGGACCAGGAGTTTGATGCCGTCTATTCTTGTGGGGCACCTGGTATGCTCAAATATGTCAATACCAAATTCCATGACCATCCCTCGCGCCTATATTTCTATGGAATCGCGTATGGCCTGTGGGATGGGTGCTGCTATGCCTGTGTGGTGCATCTGGAAAAATGAGAGCCAAGCAGCCAATAAGCGCGTGTGTGAAGATGGACCGGTCTTTGAAACTGGTACGATTGTGATGTAGGGAGGAAAGTATGACAAGTAATCGATTAGCTGTATCCTTACCAGGATTAGACTTGAAAAAAATCCCCATTATTCCGGCTTCCGGCTGTTTTTGGCTTTGGTCAGGAATATGCCAAATACTATGATTTAGACCTGCTTGGATCCATTATGATCAAGGCGACAACCGCTGAGGCTCGCTTCGGAAATCCCGACACCACGTGTTGCCGAGACACCTGCAGGCATGCTCAATGCCATTGGGTCTCCAAAAATCCAGGGCGTAGACGTGGTTCTATCAGAGAAACTTCCTTGGTTGGCCCAGCATTATCCAGATCTACCGATTATCGCCAATGTAGCTGGCTTCTCCAATGAAGAGTATGCGACGGTATCTGGCAAGATCTCGCAAGCACCAAAATGTCAAGGCCATCGAGCTCAATATCTCTTGTCCAAACGTAGACCATGGCAACAATGGCCTCTTAATTGGACAGGTTCCAGAGTTGGCCTATGCAGCCGTAAAAGCTGCGGTAGAAGCTTCCTCCGTTCCTGTCTATGTCAAATTAACCCCTAGTGTGGCCGATATTACTCAAGTCGCCAAGGCTGCAGAAGATGCAGGGGCTAGTGGCTTGACCATGATCAACACGCTAGTCGGGATGCGCTTTGACCTCAAGACTGGCAAGCCCATCATTGCCAATGGCACAGGTGGCATGTCAGGTCCAGCTATCTTCCCAGTAGCCTTGAAACTCATCCGCCAAGTAGCCCAATCGACCAAACTTCCGATTATTGGGATGGGTGGTGTAGATTCAGCAGAAGCAGCCCTGGAGATGTTTATTGCTGGTGCCTCTGCAATCGGAGTAGGAACTGCTAACTTTACAGATCCATATGCTTGTCCGACCATTATCGAAAATCTTCCACAGGTCATGGATCAGTATGGAATAACTAGCTTGGAAGATTTACGTCGGCATGTCCGAGAAAATCTATTATAAGGATTATCAAGAAAATAAAAAATGCCTGCTGGCTACAACCCCAACAGGCTACTGAGTAAGTTACAACTAAAACAACCCTTACTCAGCATAGAAAATATCTTACAGGAAAATCGGTAATATGTCAAGTTTTTTGTTATGATCAAGGACTCTTACTAGTCTAATCCGAAAAAGACAGACTGAATCCGAACGTTTTTACGATTATTTCTTGACTTTTTCTTTCATATCGTACTACAATGTAGAAAAAAACCTTTAAAGTAGTCCTGAGAGGCTCCTAAGGTCTAGACGGTGAATCAGGGTAGATACTACCTAATTTTCGTGTAACCTTGCCTCGGGCAAGGTTTTTTTGTGGAAAAAAATGTCAGCCATAAAAAAAGGAGAAACCCATGCGTGAAGAACGTCCCATCATCGCCCTTGATTTTCCAGCTTTTTGAAGATGTCAAAAAAACTTTTCTAGAACATTTCCCAGAAGATGAAAAACTGTTTTGTAAAAAAATCGGAATGGAATTTTTTCTATGCAGTCGGCCCAGAAATTGTTCACTATCTGAAAGGTCGTGGCCATAGCATTTTTCTTTGGATCTAAAATTGCACGACATCCCAAATACGGTTAAGTCAGCCATGTCTGTCCTAGGCACCTTTGGTGTGGATATGGTGACAGTTCATGCAGCAGGTGGTGTAGAGATGATGCGCGAAGCCAAAAAAAGCACTTGGACCAGGAGCTAAGTTGGTGGCGGTGACTCAGTTGACTTCTACCAGTGAAGAAGACATGCGTGATTGCCAAAAACATCCAAACCACTGTCCAAGAATCAGTAGTTAATTATGCCCGTAAGGCGCAAGAAGCTGGCTTGGACGGCGTTGTCTGCTCAGCCCATGAAGTAGATTTGATCAAGAAAGCTACATCAGAAGAGTTTGTTTGTGTGACCCCAGGGATCCGTCCTGCAGGGAGCAGAAATTGGTGACCAAAAACGGGTCATGACCCCACAAGAAGCCCATGCCATCGGTTCAGACTACATCGTGGTTGGACGTCCGATTATCCAAGCAGAAAAATCCATGGGATGCTTACCATGAGATTAAGAGACAATGGAATCGTAAGAACGTACTAAGAAGCTGAAAGCTTTCTAGACGTTCTACGGGAAGCCTGATAGGGGCCTTCCCTAAACTATTCACTAGATCTCAGAAGAGAAAAAGTATCGTTTCTATTCTCAGATCGTCGGAACACTAATTGCTACTAAAAAGTGAAAACTTTTGTAGCTCTACGGGAAGTCCCGACGGGGCCTTCCCTAACGCATTCACTAGATCTCAGAAGAGAAAAATTACTTCTGAGATCGTCGGAATAATCTAGAGTCCGATAGGGCCTTCCCTAAACTATTCACTAACCTGTACAGTCGTTTAAAAATAAATCATTGATTTAATTCGTATTCGATTAAAATCGTGAAAAGGAGTTATCATGTCATTAGCTAAAGATATTGCCAGCCATCTTCTAAAAATTGAAGCTGTTTATTTGAAACCAGAAGAGCCTTTTACGTGGGCTTCTGGGATTAAGTCCCCTATTTATACGGATAACCGTGTGACCCTCGCTTATCCAGAAACTCGTACTTTGATTGAGAATGGCTTCGTGGACAAAATCAAGGAAGCTTTCCCAGAAGTAGAAGTGATTGCTGGAACGGCAACTGCTGGGATTCCTCACGGAGCTATTATTGCGGACAAGATGAATTTGCCATTTGCCTACATCCGTAGCAAACCAAAAGACCACGGTGCTGGTAACCAAATTGAAGGCCGTGTACCACAAGGTCAAAAGATGGTCGTAGTGGAAGACTTGATTTCTACTGGTGGGTCTGTTTTGGAGGCTGTCGCAGCTGCGAAGCGCGAAGGAGCAGATGTCCTTGGTGTGGTGGCTATTTTCACCTACCAATTGGAGAAAGCCGATAAGAAATTTGCGGAAGCTGGCGTTCAACTTGAAACCTTGTCTAACTACACAGAATTGATTCATTTGGCAGAAGAACAGGGTTACATTACTTCTGAAGGTTTGGATCTGTTACGCCGTTTCAAGGAAAACCAAGAAACCTGGCAAGACTAAAGTATAATGGAGGAGGGCCAACACTTGGCTCTCCTTTTGTTTTGTAAAGGAAGGAAAAATTATGAAGCTTGAAAGACGCACTCGTCTGAGTCTAGAAGAAAAGAAGCAGTGTGAGCAGCTTGTGAGATCCTGTCACCAAATTGACCATACCTATCGCTTGCCCTATTTGGATAATCTCTACAATGCTGATCCTACGATGCCAGCCTTTATCCTTGCATTGGTGGAGGGGAAGCTGGTTGGATTTTTGTCCATCTATGCGGATGAACCCAAAGAAGCTGAAGTACAACTTTTTGTGACTCCTTCTTTTCGTAGACAAGGGATTGCTCGTTCCTTATGGGAAGACTTTATGGACTTGGCCAAGGACTATCAGCTAGAAGAACGACTATATGTATCAGAGGTTCGGTTTTTGGACCAAAACACGGACTTACTTAGCCATTTTCATTTAGTGGAGGCAGATGAGGAAGACCACGAACTTTGGTTGGAGGCCCCATGTCAGATCACCGACCATGAGAAGATAGAAGGGCTGATGGTATTGGAAGCTGTGGAGTCCATGCTCCAAGAGATTGCTCATTTTCAATCCAAGGCTTTTGAGACAGATCTTGACTATGCCCTCAAGTATGCGACCGAGTCTCTCGAGGGCCAGGATACCCGTCTCTTTGTCTTACGTGACCAAGAGCAAGTCCTTGCTTCTGTTACGGTGGATCTATCTCAGGGAACGACCTATTTCTTTGGACTAGCCGTTGACCCGGATCATCTCCGCAAAGGGTATGCGCGCTATCTCTTGCGAAGTGTGATGAATCAGATGGCTGCAGAAATGGAGCAGCAATTTCAGATTGTCGTTGAAAAAGAGAATCAAGCAGCCCTCAGCCTTTATCTAGGCCTGGGCTTCACCATCCAAACTGAAGTCCTCTATTTGATGGAGAGCCGATAGAATCCAGCGAAATCCCTATTTTTTTGCTATAATGGAGCTATGTTAGTAAAAAGTAAAAAAGTCTTATTTGGCTTTCTCCATCTGGTCATGTTGTTCCTGATGGTGCACTGGTTTATCATTAGTGTCGTATACCTAAAAGATATTTCGGGATGGGGACTTGTAGTTGGGGGACTTGTCTTCCTCCTAGCTTATGTTGGTCGCTCCTATCTCAAAAGAGCCTTTTCCTGGTTGATGAAACATAAGACAGGATTTATGCTGGGAGCAATTCTGGTTCAGATTGTTTTTATGCTATCTGCAGAATTGTTGATTCGTCGGGATGCTGCGGTGGTCTATACGGGAGCCTTTAGCCTTCTAAAAGAGTCCTCTATTTCAAGCTACCTGAGTCGGAATCCCAATAACCTTCCCTTGTTCTTGTACGAACGCTTTTTCTACCAAATCTTTGGTGGAGCAGGACTCTGGGTCATGCAAGTTCTCAACATGGTTTTTGTGAATGCAGGAGCTATCCTCTTGTATCGTTTAGGACTAAAACATTATGACCAAAAAGTGGCAGATTGGGTGTATACCCTCTATGTGGCCTTAATCTGTTATTCCCCTTATTTTTACTCCATGTACACTGATATTCCGCCTCTTCCTCTCATCGCCTTGCAATTAGGGCTAGCCTTGGATCTCTTAAAAGGGGGCGACAGTGGTGCACAATGGAAAACCTCCTTGTTATTTGGACTATTATCAGGTCTGACTATGCTTATTCGTCCGACGACCATTATTGTCGTGATAGCCTTTGGATGGTTCTTTTCTTTAAAGGGCAGTGGAAGGTCTTTGGTAAAGTCTTTGCTTTAACCCTTTTATCAACTGGTCTGGTCTATGGAGCCCTTAATACAGCTGTCAAACACCAAACAGCTGTTCCTATTCTCGAAGGGGAAGGTCTGGCCAAGGGTCCTCTCTTGTTTATTAACCTGGGCTTGACGGATATTGGTCATAACCAAGCAGATATGAAAGAGGGGCTCTTGAAATATGTCGACGAAGATAAGCGAGACGAGTACAATAATGGGATGTTCAAGAACGAATATATCATAAAAGAAATCAAACGGCGCTTGAAGGAATATGGCCCGATTGGACTCCTGGGACATCTTTATACCAAGCAATCCTTGACGGTGGCAGAAGGGACACTAGGTTGGCTCTATCGGGATGTGGAGTATGAGAAGACTCCCGTTATCATTCCTCTTTACGAGCGCTACACTAAGGATTTCCCCTTTGCTAAGTGGGTTCGGACCTACTTCTTGAGTACGGATCGTCCTCAATACAAATATTATGAGTTCCTTAAACAAGTCATTTGGATCATCATGGCAGCTGGGCTGGTCTTTGTCTATCTGAAGAAAAGAGAAGAGGATGATATCCACTTCTTGTCATTAGCTGTATTTGGTGGACTCCTCTTTTTGACCATCTTTGAAGGTGGAAAAACTCGCTACCTCATTCAATTTTTACCACAAATTCTCTTACTAGCTTCAATTGGTCTAGCGGATCGCCCAAAGAAATGGCTTCTCTCGCTAGCAAAGGCTCTTCAGAAACCCATATGTAAGGAGATGGCATGCAGCATTCAAGTTGGCACCAATTGCTTAAGGAGCAGCTTCCAGAGGGCTACTTTAAGCAAATTAATCAATTTTTAGACCAGGTCTATGCATCAGGGACCATCTATCCGCCTCGTGAAAAGGTATTTCAGGCCTTAAAGACAACGAATCTGGAAGAGGTTAAGGTCGTGATTCTGGGTCAGGATCCCTATCACGGTCCTGGTCAAGCACAGGGACTTAGCTTTTCTGTACCGGATGACATCCCAGCACCTCCATCCTTGCAAAACATCTTAAAGGAGTTGTTGGAAGATGTGGGGGTTAAAACTTCCCATGATTTGACGCCTTGGGCGGAGCAAGGGGTTCTCTTACTCAATGCCTGTCTGACAGTGCCTGCTGGGCAAGCAAATGGGCATGCTGGCCTGATTTGGGAAGAGTTTACGGATGCAGTTATTCGCCTAGTCAGTCAAGAGGAGGAGCATGTCGTCTTTATTCTGTGGGGAGCCTATGCTCGGAAGAAGAAGTCTTTGATTGATGCAAGCAAACACTTGATTATTGAAAGTGCTCATCCCAGTCCCTTATCGGCCTATCGCGGTTTCTTTGGCTCCCGTCCTTTTTCAAGGACCAACGCTTATTTAACGGAGATGGGTCGCGAGCCGATTGACTGGTTGCGAAGTTAGGAAAATAGAAAGAAGAAATAATGCCACAGTTAGCTACAATTTGCTATATCGATAATGGAGAAGCATTTTTGATGCTTCATCGCAATAAAAAGCCCAATGATGTCCATGAAGGCAAATGGATTGGTGTTGGTGGAAAATTAGAACGCGGGGAAACTCCTCAAGAATGTGCTGCTAGAGAAATTCTTGAAGAAACGGGTCTAGTTGCTAAGCCAGTTCTAAAAGGAATTATCACCTTCCCTGAATTTACACCTGACCTGGACTGGTACACCTATGTCTTCAAGGTGACCGAATTTGAAGGGGAGCTCATCGAGTGTAACGAAGGGACACTGGAGTGGGTGCCTTATGATCAAGTCTTAAGTAAGCCAACTTGGGAGGGGGACCACACTTTTGTCGAGTGGCTCTTGGAGGAAAAACCCTTCTTTTCAGCTATGTTCCGCTATGATGGGGATCGCTTGCTAGAGACCCATGTTGATTTCTATGAATAAAGGAGTAGAAGATGTTAGTCATTAAAAATGGTCGGGTAATGGACCCAAAAACTGGTTTGGACCAAGTATGTGATCTTTTGGTAGATCAGGGGAAAATTGTGGAAATGGGTCCATCTCTTTCTAATGAAGGAGCCCAAGTCATCGATGCGAGTGGCAAGGTGGTAGCGCCAGGTTTGGTGGATATTCACGTTCACTTCCGTGAACCAGGTCAGACCCACAAGGAAGATATTCACACTGGGGCTCTCGCAGCTGCTGCAGGTGGTTTTACGACAGTTGTCATGATGGCCAATACCACTCCAACCATCTCGGATGTCGAGACCTTAAAAGAAGTCTTGGATTCTGCTGCTAAGGAAGCTATCCATGTCAAGACCGTTGCGACGGTTACCAAGAACTTTGATGGCCAACATCTCACCGACTTTGAAGGCTTGCTACAGGCTGGAGCAGTTGGTTTCTCAGATGATGGGATCCGTTGCAAAGTACCAAGGTAGTCCGTCAGGCCTTGGAAGAAGCCAAACGTCTGGGGACCTTCATTAGTCTCCACGAAGAAGATCCAGAGTTGAACGGCATTCTGGGACTCAATGAGCACATTGCTCGGGAGCACTTCAAGGTTTGCGGAGCCACTGGTGTGGCAGAATACTCTATGGCAGCGCGTGATGCTATGATTGCTCATGCGACAGGTGGCCACCTCCACATCCAACACCTCTCGAAAGCTGAGAGTGTCAAGGTTGTCGAGTTTGCCCAAGCGATCGGCGCTCCTGTTACAGCAGAAGTAGCTCCTCAGCATTTCTCTAAGACTGAAGACCTCTTGCTGTCTAAGGGAAGCAATGCCAAGATGAATCCGCCTCTTCGTCGGGAAGAAGACCGTCGTGCAGTCATCGAAGGCTTGAAGTCAGGAGTCATTACCGTAATCGCAACGGACCACGCGCCTCATCATGCGGATGAAAAGAACGTAGCCGATATCACCAAGGCTCCTTCCGGCATGACAGGATTAGAGACTCTCTATCGCTTGGTTTGACCTATTTGGTCCATGCAGGAGAGCTCAGCTTGATGGAACTCTTAGAAAAAATGACCTATAATCCTGCTAAATTATATAATTTTGAAGCGGGTTATTTGGAAGTCGGTGGACCAGCAGATATTGTGATCTTTGATCCGGATGCTGACCGTTTAGTGTCTGATCATTTTGCTTCTAAGGCAGCTAATTCACCGTTTGTTGGTGAATCCCTCAAGGGACAGCTGGCCTATACCATCTGCCAGGGCAAGATTGTCTACCAAGCCTAAACCTGACTTAAAAATAAGAAAGTCAAATTGAAAGCTGGACGAATGAGGAGTATATGAATAGTAGAAAAATACTAGAGATGATCTTGTATTGTTTGGTCACTTTTCTGGTCTGCTTTTTTCTGGTCAATTGGCTCCTTCCTTCGGCAGAACCAGTGATGACCAAACCGTCAACAAGTGCCAAAAAGAAGGTAGTCACCTATGTAGCGATTGGGGATTCCTTGACCAAAGGCGTAGGAGATAGCACCAATCAAGGAGGTTTTGTCCCTCTGCTCGCTCAGAGTTTGACCAATGAAACAGGTCTTGAATTCAAAGCGATCAACTATGGTGTCTCTGGCAACACGAGCGGTCAAATTTTGTCACGTATGCAGGAGAAAAAGGAGATTGGAAAGGACCTGAAGCAGGCTCAGTTACTGACCATTACTGTCGGGGGCAATGACCTGCGAAAGGCCATTCTTGAGGATACCAGTAACTTAGATCTGGACCGCTTTTGAAAAAAAGCATCGAAGACCTATGAGAAAAAAATCTCAAACAGATCATCGAATTGGCTCGCAAGGACAACCCTGATCTGCCCATTTTACGTGGTGGGGATCTATAATCCCTTGTATCTCAACTTCCCCGATCTAACGGAATTGCAGACTCTTGTCGATCAGTGGAACCAAAGAACGGAGGAGACCCTCTCTGCCTATCAAGGCGTCTACTTTGTTCCGATCAATGACCTCCCTATAAGGGTATTGATGGCAAGAGTGGGGTGACAGAATCCGAATTAGGAAAAGAAACTGTAACCAATGATGCCTTGTATGATGAGGATAGTTTCCATCCCAATAATACTGGTTATGAGATCATGAAAGAAGCCGTACTGGAGAAAATACATGCAACTGAGAAAAAAATGGTTCGAGTGAGAAAGAAGGTTAAGCCACCAACCACAGGACCTCATTTTAAGGAGAGACGAGAAAAACGCCGATCAACATCTGGAAATGGCTCTTTCTAGGCTTGGTCAGTTTCTTATTGGCAACAAGTCTAGTCGTATGGACTCGTTTCTCAACGGTTCGAGAGGATGTCCGGCAACTACAGACTCCTAGCCAAGAAGGAGATGTCAAGATCGGCAGTATGACCACAACTAGGGCTCAACTAAATGAAACCATCAAGGTCATGCTTAAAAGTTATCATTTGAGTGATTATCAACTGTATGCAGACAACCAACAGATGTTACTAGAGGGGAAGATGGACTTTTTAGGAAAGGAGTACCCTGCTCTATATCTATTTCCAGCCCAAGTAAGCTAGAGGATGGGAAGTATCCTCCTGACCCTCAAGGATTTTTTTCAGTTGGGACCTTGAAACTTCCTAAGAAGACCGTGATGCAGGTGCTGTCTACAAACAAGGATCTACCTGACTTTGTAAAAATTGATAGCAAAGAAGCGACGATCAAGATCGAGCTTGCTAAGATTAAAAATGAGATGGATTTCTATGTCAAGGCCAATACCATTGATCTATACAATGATCAAATCATCTTTGATCTCTACAGGAAAAAATAAGAAGATCAGGCGAAAGTAAGAAAGTGACTTTCGCCTTTATTTTGTTTCTATTCAAAAAATTCAGAATATTGTAGAAAATTCTTGACATTCAATTTTCCCTATGCTAAAATACTAAACAAGACATCAATCAAAGGAGAAAGTCAAACATGAAAACAGCTAAGTTTATTCAATTTGCTTTGTTGTTGAGGTACTCGGGCTAGTGCAAAAGCATTAGTCCTGTTTGGCTTACCAAGCGGGAGTAACAAGACATCTCGCTTAGGTAACTGGCGAGATGTTTTTATTTTATTCACTATGTTTAGAAAAGAGGAGACCCTATGCGTAAAGTTGAATTTTTAGATACCAGCCTTCGGGACGGTGAACAGACTCCAGGAGTTAATTTCTCCATTAAAGAAAAGATTGCCATTGCCAAGCAATTGGAAAAGTGGGGCATTTCTGCTATTGAGGCTGGTTTTCCTGCGGCCAGTCCGGATTCCTTCACTGCTGTGCAAGAGATTGCGAAGGTCTTGACCAAGACTGCTGTGACAGGTTTGGCTCGCTCCGTTAAATCTGATATCAATGCTTGCTATGAAGCCTTGAAAGATGCCAAGTATCCGCAAGTTCACGTCTTTATCGCAACGAGTCCCATTCACCGGGAGTTTAAACTCAATAAGACCAAGGAAGAAATTCTTGAAGCCATCAAAGAGCATGTTTCTTATGCGCGTTCTAAGTTTGAAGTTGTTGAATTCTCGCCCGAAGATGCGACACGGACGGAGTTGGATTTCCTCTTGCAAGTCGTCCAGACTGCGGTCGATGCTGGTGCTAGCTACATCAATATTCCTGATACAGTCGGTTTCACGACACCAGCAGAGTACGGAGCTATTTTCAAATACTTGATCGACCATGTCAAAACAGACCGTGAGATTATCTATTCCCCTCATTGCCATGATGATCTGGGAATGGCAGTCGCTAATAGCCTTGCCGCTATCAAGAATGGAGCTGGTCGTGTCGAAGGAACCATCAATGGCATCGGGGAGCGGGCTGGAAATGCGGCACTTGAAGAAGTAGCGGTCGCCCTTAATATTCGCGAAGACTATTTCCAAGTGGAGAGTCCGATTGTCCTTAATGAAACCATCAACACCTCTGAGTTGGTCTCTCGTTACTCTGGGATTCCAATTCCTAAAAACAAGGCGGTTGTTGGTGGCAATGCCTTCTCGCACGAGTCTGGGATTCACCAAGATGGAGTTCTTAAAAATCCGCTTACCTATGAAATCATCACCCCTGAGTTGGTGGGGGTTAAGAGCAATAGCCTCCCTCTTGGAAAATTGTCTGGTCGCCATGCCTTTGTAGAAAAACTGCATGAGTTGGGACTGGAATTCACAGAAGAAGACATCCAGCCATTGTTTGCTAAGTTCAAATCTCTGGCAGACAAGAAACACGAGATCACTGATGCCGATGTCCGCGCCCTAGTTGCCGGTACAGCAGTGGAAAATCCAGAAGGCTTCCACTTTGATGATCTTCGCCTCACAACCAATGAAGATGAAAGTATCACTGCAGCAGTCAGTCTGAAAAATGAAGATGGTGAGATTCTTGAATACCTTGCCAAAGGTCAAGGTTCAGTGGAAGCAATCTTTAACGCTATTGATCAATTCTTCCACCAAGAAGTTCGTCTGACTTCCTACACTATTGATGCGGTGACAGATGGAATTGATGCCCAAGCGCGTGTGCTGGTCACTGTTGAAAACGAAGCGACGGATACCATCTTTAATGCTTCTGGTTTAGATTTTGACGTATTGAAAGCATCAGCGATTGCCTATATCAATGCCAATACCTTGGTGCAAAAAGAGAATGCTGGAGAGATCGGTCACATTGTATCCTATCGTGATCTACCAGATGCCTAAAGGAGATCACTATGACGAAGAAGATTGTCGCCCTAGCTGGAGACGGGATTGGACCAGAGATCATGGAGGCTGGCCTGTCCGTACTGAAAGCAGTGGCAGAAAAAACAAATTTTGACTATTCGGTCCAAGCTCATCCATTTGGGGGAGCAGGGATTGATGCGGCTGGTCATCCTCTGCCAGCTTCTACTCTAGAAGCTACAAAGGAAGCGGATGCCATTCTCTTAGCGGCTATCGGAAGTCCTCAGTATGACCAAGCACCGATTCGTCCGGAGCAAGGCTTGTTAGCTCTTCGTAAGGAGCTCAACCTTTATGCCAACATTCGTCCGGTCAAGATTTACGACTCCCTCAAGCACCTCTCTCCTTTGAAGGAGGAGCGCATCCATGGTGTGGATTTCGTAGTAGTTCGCGAGCTCACCGGCGGGATCTACTTCGGAGAGCATATCTTAGAAGAAAATCAAGCACGGGATATCAACGACTACTCAGTTGAAGAAGTGGAGCGAATCGTGCGGAAGGCTTTTGAGATTGCGCGGGGACGTCGCAAGAAAGTCACCAGCATTGATAAACAAAATGTCCTCGCAACCTCCAAACTTTGGAGAAAAGTAGCTGATCGAGTGGCTCAAGACTTTCCAGATGTGACCTTGGAGCACCAGTTGGTAGACTCAGCAGCCATGCTCATGATTACCAATCCTTCTCGCTTTGATGTCATCGTGACGGAAAACCTCTTTGGTGATATCCTTTCAGACGAGTCGAGTGTCTTGTCTGGCACTCTTGGGGTTATGCCATCGGCTAGCCATTCAGAGTCGGGTCCGAGCATGTATGAGCCAATCCATGGATCGGCTCCAGATATTGCAGGTCAAGGCGTGGCGAATCCAGTCTCGATGATCCTCTCTGTTGCCATGATGATGCGTGAAAGTTTTGATCGAGAAGAAGATGCTAGCCGCATTGAAAAAGCAGTCGAAGCGACTCTTGCTGCAGGGATCTTTACGAGAGACCTAGGAGGCAGTGCTTCGACAAAAGAAATGACAGAAGATATTATAAAACGCTTATGAGTGTAAAAGGAATGATTACTGGCTTGATCCTTCTATGGAATCTCTTCGTAGGGATTCTCTACGGAGTTGATAAGGAAAGGCCAAAAGAAATGCTTGGCGGATACCAGAAAAGACCTTGCTCTTTTATGCTTTTGCAGTTGGAGGGCTAGGAGCCTGGATAGGAGGGCTACTCTTTCATCACAAGACACAGAAGTGGTATTTTAAGGTCACCTGGCTCTTAGGAACCATTCTCACACTATACACACTCTACGCTTTATGGAGGTAAGGATGGCAGGAAAATCAATTTTTGATAAAATCTGGGAACGGCATGTAGTGACCGGTGAGGAAGGCCAGCCCCAACTCATGTATGTGGACCAACACTATATCCACGAGGTGACCAGTCCCCAGGCTTTTCAAGGGCTTAGAGACACTGGTAGACAGGTTCGGAGACCAGATTTAACCTTTGGAACCTTTGATCACAATGTCCCAACGGTTAACATTTATGATATCCGGGATGTGATTTCCAAGGCTCAAATTGATAAATTAGCTGAAAATGTCAAGGACTTTGGGATCGATCATGCAGGTCATGGTTCAGAAAAACAGGGAATTGTCCATATGGTTGGTCCTGAAACTGGCCGTACCCAGCCTGGAAAGTTCATTGTCTGTGGAGACAGCCATACGGCGACCCATGGAGCTTTCGGTGCCATTGCCTTTGGGATTGGGACCAGTGAGGTGGAGCATGTCTTTGCGACTCAGACCATCTGGCAGGTTAAACCGAAGAAACTCTTGGTCGAATTCACCGGAACCCCGCAAAAAGGGATCTATTCAAAGGATTACATCCTAGCTTTGATAGCGCGTTACGGTGTTGCCTGTGGAGTTGGCTACGTCGTAGAGTATCGGGGAGAAGTGATTGATCGCTTGACCATGGAAGAACGCATGACCATCTGCAACATGTCTATCGAGTTCGGATCCAAAGATGGGGATCATGAACCCAGATGAGAAGACCTTTGACTACCTTCGGGGACGCGAATGTGTGCCACAAGATTTTTGAGGCCGCAGTAGCGGATTGGAAGACTCTGGTCAGTGATGACGATGCCGTATATGACAAGGTCATCCGTATGGATGTATCTGACTTAGCTCCGATGGTGACTTGGGGGACCAATCCTTCCATGGGAGTGGACTTTGAAACTTCCTTTCCAGAGATTCGTGACATGAATGATGAGCGGGCCTATCATTATATGGATCTAGAACCTGGCCAAAAACCAGCAGACATTGAATTAGGCTATATCTTTATCGGATCTTGTACCAATGCCAGACTCAGCGATTTGCAGCTGGCTGCCCGTTTCGTAGAAGGGAAGAAAATTGCCCCTAATTTAACCGCCATCGTAGTTCCAGGTTCCCGTCCTGTCAAACGAGCAGCGGAAAAAATGGGTTTGGATAAGATCTTTCTGGATGCTGGCTTTGAATGGCGTGATCCAGGATGCTCTATGTGTCTCGGGATGAATCCAGACAAGGTGCCGGATGGCGTCCACTGTGCCTCTACTAGCAACCGAAACTTTGAAGACCGCCAAGGATTTGGGGCTAAGACCCATCTCTGTAGCCCCGCAATGGCCGCTGCAGCAGCAATAGCCGGTCGCTTTGTCGATGTGCGCCAAATGCCAGAAGTTGAGTAAAAGGAGGAATCATGGAGAAATTTACCATTTATACGGGAACTACGGTTCCTTTGATGAACGATAATATCGATACCGACCAAATCCTCCCCAAGCAATTTTTAAAGCTGATTGATAAAAAAGGCTTTGGTAAATACCTCATGTACGCTTGGCGCTACTTGGATGATCAATACACCGAGGATCCAACATTTATCTTTAATAAGCCGGAATACCGCAAGGCAACCATTTTGATCACTGGTGACAATTTTGGGGCAGGTTCCTCTCGGGAACATGCAGCCTGGGCCTTGGCTGATTATGGCTTTAAAGTCGTCATCGCCGGCTCTTTTGGAGATATCCATTACAATAATGAACTCAATAATGGGATGCTACCAATAGTCCAGCCTTTAGAGGTTCGTCAAAAGCTGGCAAGATTGAAGCCGACAGATGAGGTAACGGTAGATTTGGAAGAGCAGAAGATCATCTCGCCTGTTGGAGAATTTAGCTTTGAGATCGATGGGGATTGGAAGAACAAATTACTCAACGGTCTAGATGATATTGGGATTACCCTCCAATACGAGGACTTGATTGCTGCTTATGAGAAGAATCGGCCCGCCTATTGGCAATAAAAATTGTATAGTTAATTAAGAATTTTCAGAAAATATATTGAAGCTTTTTTGGAATTTTGATAGAATAGAAAAAAAGAAATAGAAGAGGACGAAATTTATGACAAAAACACATTCAATGGGACGGAACACTTTCACAAGAAGGATTTGACATTCTTAAAGGCGAGGGTGGTTGTATCGTCTGCCCTACCAAAGTCGGCTACATCATCATGACCAGCGACAAGGCTGGCTTGGAACGCAAGTTTGAAGCCAAAGAACGTAACCGCAACAAACCAGGTGTCGTTCTTTGCGGAAGTATGGATGAACTTCGTGCCCTTGCGCAATTGAATCCTGAAATCGAAGCCTTCTACCAAAAACATTGGGATGAAGATATCTTGCTTGGTTGTATCCTTCCTTGGCGTGAAGATGCCTATGCCAAATTACAAGCCTTCGGCGATGGACGTGAAGAACTCATGACAGATGTTCGTGGAACCAGCTGTTTTGTCATCAAATTCGGTAAAGCTGGTGAGCAAATCGCCAAAGAAATGTGGGAAAAAGAAGGCAAAATGGTTTATGCCTCTTCAGCTAACCCATCTGGTAAAGGAAATCGTGGGAAAGTCGAGGGAATCGGAGAGCGAATCGAAGGTGCCGTGGATTTGGTCATCGAAGCCGATGATTATGTAGCCTCTATCCAACCAGACAAGACTATTGAAACTCGCTATGAACAAGGAGTGATGGTTTCTATGGTTGATGCAGAAGGAAAACTCATCCCAGAACAAGGAGCAGGTAGCCGTTCTGTCAATACTTGCCCAGTCGTGATCCGTAAGGGATTGGATATCGACAAGATCATGATGCACTTATCTGATCATTTCAACTCTTGGAACTACCGCCAAGGGGAGTACTATTAAAAGATAGAAAAAAGGTCGTTACAGTTCGTAACGACCTTTTACTTGTCTATTTTATCGAATAGCTGATTTCCAACTTTAATAAGTCACGACATTAATCTCACCCTTGTCGTACTCAGCGATAAAGATGTCATCGACATTTTCAAATCCTTTTTTATTCAGTTCGGCCATAAGCCATTCTTCAGTTTTACCGATGTACTCTAAGATTTCTACTTGGACTACACCATCTGTAATGATTGGGTATTTGGGATTTTCATCTCCCATTCGAACGATTATGAGTTGGCCATTTTGTTCGATGACGGCTCTTTTGACTTCTTTCAATTGGAAGACCCCTTGAGAGCGCAACTTAAGAGCGACGTCAGAAGCAGAAAGGCCTTTTGAGCGACAAGCTTCTGGATCTAATTTTCCGTTTTTTATGATAATAGTTGGTTTTCCATCAATCAGATGTTTGATGAAGTAAACATTGGTATTAAGACATTTGAGTGACAGAATCAAAATCGTCCAGATGATGAGGATGACGACATATTGAAGGATGGTAATCGAGCTATTGTAGATGACCCCGCCGATAATACCCCCGAGAACAAAGTTCTGTATTTGGTCTACTGCAGAACTTGGCGCTAAATTTCCTTTTCCTGTTACGTTAATAACAAAAACAAGAGAAAGAAGCCCCAAGGCCAATTTAATTGCAATTGTAGCAAAAAAAGCTTATCATTTTTTTCAACCTCCACCAGTTCTACATCTGTTTTATATAAGTCCATTTTTTCAAGTAAATAGCTATCTGGGTCTGTTCCGCTAATCGCACGATAGAATTGCTTGTCTACCTTGATAATAGCTCCATCAGTAGTAGCTGAAGTATTGACATAAATGTCTTTTTTATCAACACCTAACTCTTTTTGATACAACTCGATGAAAGTGTAGGGAAGAGCGGAATTGATTGTCATTAGACTGATTGTTTTGAAAAATTTGAAATGCCAATCAAAACAACGGCTACTAAGATTAAGACAGAAATAATAGACAATTCACGGAACTTACTTCCACGTTTATCCTTATATGCCTTAAATGCGAAAAAAGCCGTTACCAACACTAAGAGAATGGACATGATCACCATGACCCAATTTTGCTGGCTAATCTGACTCAGTACATAGTCGTAGGAATAGAATTTCATAAAAAAACCCCTCAATTATTTTTGTATTCAAGCTATTATAAACTATTTCAATCCTTACTTCAATGATTTAAAGTGACATTCTCATTGTTTAAAGGTATGGATTGTACCTTAAGGTGGAAGAATAGAAGTAGGAGTTTTCTATCTAATCGAAATTTGGTACACTAGAGCTATGAAGATAGAAGATACTATAAAAAAAGCAATCATTTTAGGAGCTACAGGAGGGATTGGCCGGCAGCTAGCGAAAGAACTGGCAAGAAGTCTGGAGCATCTGGTCTTAGTGGGTCGCGATGCTGACAAACTCTCCCAAGTTCAAAAGGAACTAACTGGGAGCAAGGCGCAACTGTCAATCCTAACGTTAGATATGCTAGATCAAGTAGCCCTAGAAGCTTTTGTAGAGAACCTAGATGCAGATCTTCTTGTCAATTGTGCGGGACTAGCCTATTTTTCCATAGGATGTGACCTTGAATCAGCTAGTGAGCAAGACCTCTGGCAAGTCAACTACCATGCTCCAGTCCAACTAATCAAGCAGGTGGTGAAGAAGAATCAGAAGATCCACTTGGTCCAGCTGTCATCTCTGGCTGCTCTTTTTCCTCATCCCTATTTAGCAGCCTACAGTGCCAGTAAGGCTGCCTTGCAGACCTACACTCTTGCTCTCCAGGAGGAACTGAAGCAATCAGATTCACCGATTCAGCTAGGTCTCTATATTCTTGGACCAGTCCAAACAGCTATTCTTCCTCCCAAACTAGTAGAAGCATTGGGTGGCGGTCGCTTGCAGATGAAGCCTGAGAAAGTCGCTCAGCAGTTGATCCGATTCATAGAAAGGGGTAGTTCCTATGCTGTTATCGGCCTTCGCTATCGCTTGCTAGTATGGCTAGGTCGCTTGCTTCCCCAAAGATGGATCATTCGTCTCCTTGCAAGGTATTTACGAAAGGGACTTAATAGATGAAATTGTTAGTTATATTTTTAGGCGTTGCTTATCTTCTCTTATTTCTCATCCGATGGTTGCTGTCCTTCACTTATTATAAAAAAGGTCAGGCTCATCTTGCGGACTTTCCAGAAGAGCTTTTTACGGTGGTCCAACCCATCCTCTCTGGGGATCCTCGTTTAGAGAGTGATTTGCGGGCCAATCTCCAGCAAACAGAAGCAGTGGAATTCTACTGGTTGATTGACCAGTCTGATACAGAAGCCCAGCGAGTAGCAGATCAGATTTGCCAAGATGCTTCCTTTGCCCAACGCATTCGAATCTTTCTCATCGAAGACGTCCTCAGGGGATTAATCCCAAGAGTTACAAGATTGAGCAGGTTGTAGAGGAGCTGACCCGGCCTTATCTGATTGTTTTGGACGATGATAGTGTGATTGATTTTTCAAAAATGGGTGAGCTGACTACCTATCTGGGTCAAGAGGCCATTCTGACAGGTATTCCCTATAACCAAGAAAGAAGTAATTTCTGGTCCAAGCTGGTTGCAGCATTCGTTAATGGCAATTCTTTTTATTACCTATTTTACCATGGCAGAAGTTGAGGCAAACCACTCCATCAACGGGATGTTTTATATCCTACCGGTAGAACTTGCAAAAGATCAGGGGCTCTTCACAGCGATTAAGGACTATCTATGTGATGATTTAGCTGTGGCCGATTTTTTAAGGAGTAAAGGAGTATCCATTATCCAAACGCGGGTTACCTGTAATGTTCGAACCACTATAAAAAAACGCTAAAGCAATACCTGCTCCAGATGAAGCGGTGGCTTCTCTTTAGCTCTATCTATCTCAAAGAACACATGGACTGGAAGCTGTTTAGCCTCATAGGTTTACCGAGTTTTCTACCTCTTCCAGGTTTGATCTTAAGTCTGTTTTTTTAGGTTGGCCTTATCTTCTTCTAGCCTTAAGCTTACTGGTATTTAAGGCAGTTTGGATGCTCCTCTATCGACAAAGCATTCTAACCAATCGCTTATACTTGGATGAAGTCACCTACGAAGTGCTGAATGATCTCCTGCTTCCTTGGCTGTTTGTCTATGTTCTAATGACACCTCCTGTGATTCATTGGCGGGGGCGGAAGATTCGAGTGACGGATGGAAAGATTCGTTATGAGTAAGATGAAGTCCTATC
>BNJU01000629.1_pt1 | contig 114367 bp, 140 predicted proteins | sample 8539281 | NCBI WGS metagenome assembly BNJU01 (sample SAMD00202456, study PRJDB9452) | human saliva metagenome | isolation source: human saliva | place: Japan
CCTATTTTTAATTTTTATAAGTCACCTTCAATTATTTTTGCATATATGATGAAAGTATTTTTCTATAAAGTCAACAAAATCATGAAATATCTTTTAAGCTCTTATGTTCCATATCATAAAAGCAATTTTTCTTGTTTTTGGGTTCCAAACAATATATATGTCCTCATAATCTCCAGTTGCTTTTAGAAATACGAAGTAATCTTTTGTCTTCCCACTTTCATTGGAATTGTATCTATTAATGAAAACTCTATCCATTTAAAATCACAATCATCTAGTTCAAAATGAAGTTTATCTCCTTGTAAGAACTCAATTAAGTTTTTGGCAACTTAAATGACTTTAATTCATCTAATTTATTTTGTATTACAGATATTCAAGTGACTCTAATGATTTAAAAATATTCAGTCATTTCAATATCACCTTTTCTAAGGCTATACTATATGGTCTCATTCCCATCTTTTTCTGTCAAAGTAACATCTGCACCATTCTCTACAAGAAATTTACACATAGCTAAATCAACATATCTTGCTGCCACACACATGGAGTAGGCTTAAAAAGGATATATCATATCTGCTTCATTATAGTTTATATCAACACCATTACTTTATAAAAACTTTAAAACTTCATAATTTCTATCAGATACAGCTTACAGAAATGCTTTTCCTCCATATTTTTTCTACCGTGTCCTAAATCATGGATAAGTTGTAAATATTTATAATTTTCTTCCATATATAGCTCCATAAATGCATCTGATTTTAACATTAGTTAAGTTTACTTTTTGCACCATGAGAAACAAGATATTGAATTATTTTTCTCATCACAATATCTAACAGCAGTCAAAAACTTGGTCTATCTTTTGCATTTAAATTAACTCCATGTTCCACAAGCCATTTCACTGACTCAAAAGCTCCATAATCAAATGCATCAATCTAAAGGAGATAAATCAGTATATTTACTGATTGATATATTTTTATTTATATCCCAATCTTTTCGCTAAATGCTCATCTAATTTAGAATATTTTTCTTTATAATATCATCTAATATTTCAGGAATAGATTTAAAAACTTCCAATGTCTTTTTAGTTTTATCATTTATAGTTCTCCAATAATTTTAATGTTTAAAGTGTCTTAATTTTGAGAATATCATGAAATATTATTTTTATCACATTCTTCAATAGAATCTTTATCATTTACAGAACCACTCAGGTTGGATTATAGCTTTAACTCCATTCTTAGCTGCTAGTTCAACAACATCTCTAAATGGGAAGAAATGCATCTGAAGAAAAGTACAACATCAGTTGCATTAAATCTTTCTTTTGCTCTTTCCAAATGCTTTTTCAGCTGCCCAAATTCTACTTACTCTCTCCACCTATTCCTAATGTTTGTAAATTTTTGCTACAACAATAGCATTTGACTTTTACAAATTTTACCACTTTTAAAGCAAAATTAAATCTTTTTCTTCTTGACTTGTAGGTTTAGCTTTTGTTACAACTTCTAAATCTTCATATAATCTATTATTTGTATCTTGAACTAAAAATTCCACCATCAACTTTTATTAATTCTTTTTGTCACTTGGTTTATCTTTTACATTCAATAAGTCTTATATTTTTCTTTTTACTTAAATATTTCTAAAGCTGAGTTTTGAAAAACTTGAGTGCTATTATAATTTCTAAAAATATTTCATTTAATAATTTTGCAGTTGCTCATCAACTTCTCTATTGAAAGCTACTATTCCACCAAAAAAATAGATACTGGATCTGTTTCATAAGCTTTTTATAAGCTTCTTCAACATTATCTCCTAATGCAACTCCACAAGGTGTTGAATGTTTTACTGCACAACAACAAATTTCATCAAATTCTGAAACAACCTTTCAAGCAAGATCCATATCTCTGATATTATTGTATGAAAGTTCTTTTCCATTAAGTTGTTTAAAAGTCTTTTCATAGCTCCATCAGACATATTATCTGTATAGTATGCAGCTTTTTGATGTGAATTTTTCTCATATCTCATTTCCATAGATTTTTATATGAAATATTTAGATATTCTGGAAAATCTTCATCCAATAAGAATTGTGATATAGCTGCATCATAGCAGAAGTCAGATTAAATACTTTTCCTGCTAATCTTTTTCTAGTTTCATAGAAACATCATTACACTTATTTCATTTCTTCTTTTTATAAGCTCATAATCTTTAACATCAGAAATAACAACCACATCTTTAAAAAGATTTTGCTAGCAGATCTAAGCATAGTAGGTCCACCTATATCAATAAATTCAATTTTTTTCTTCAAAAGATAAATCTTTCTTTTAACTTTTTCAAAGAAAGGATATAGATTTACTATAACATAATCAATAGTATCTATATTTCTTTCTTTTTAAAGTTCTCATATGTTCTTCATTATCTCTCAATGCTAAAATTCACCATGTATATTTGGATGTAAAGTTTTAACTCTACCATCTAGCATTTCTTCAAAATTTGTTATTTTACTAACTCTCAATAACTTCAATATTATTTTCTTTTAAATATTTATATGTTCCACCAGTAGAAATAATTTCATTCCTTTACTAATCTAAAAATTTTTGCAAAATCCAATATACCTGTCTTATCATATACTGAAATTAAAGCTCTTTTTCATCTCAATTTCCCTTTCATTTTATTTTTATTTTTGAGTTTAGATTCTACATATCTTTTTAATACCTTTTAATCAATAATTTTATGTTCTCTGTTCTAAAACTCTTTTTGTAATGTCTTCAGGAGTATCATCTTTGCTAATACTGGAACTTTTATCATTGTGCTATAATTTCACTGCATCTATTTCATTAGTAACATAAAGTGGACATGTACAACCACTTTCTTTTATCACCACTTTTATAACTGCTTCATGAACTTTTTATACCATACATACCCTTTTCCCTCCATATTTTGAGTAATGAAGGATGTATATTTATAATTTTTATCCCTATATTTTTCTAAATTTCTCCAGTCAAATATAGATAAAATATCCTGCTAAATACAATATAATCAGGCTTTTACATTTTTCTAATGTAGATTTCTAATAAATCTCATTAGTAAATTATCATATTTTCTCTATCTAAAAGAATAATGTTTTCAATCTCTATGTTTCATCAGCTCTTTTGTGCTATAACATTCTCTGTCTGCTACATAGTTATTTCACAATCTAAATACCATTTTCTACATTATCAATAGTTGCTGACATATTAGTTCCACTACCAGATACTAAGAACTGCATCTTTTTATTTATTTCAGACATAAATTATGATCTCCTTTTTCAATATGTCCCTATTTCATAAGCAGTTTCTCCTAATGAAGTTTAATAATTCAATAATAGGGTTCAACATCTTTTTCTTCTACTACTAAGTAAAACCCTACTCCCATATTGAAAGTTCCAAATAATTCTTCTTCTTTTATTTTACTTCTTTCAGCAATTAATTTAAAATATTTCAGGTACTCTTACTTTTATCTCTAAATACTACTGGAGATAAATCTTTTCCCATACAACGAGGTAAATTTTCAAATAGACCTCCACCTGTTATATGTGCCATACCATTTACATTAAACTTTTTCTAAAACTTTTAATATAGGTTTTACATAAATTTTTGTAGGAGTTAATAAAGACATCTCCCATAGTTACATTTTCTCCATATTCTTTTAAAGAAACTTTTTCATTATAGTCAGTAAATACTTTTTCTTACTAATGAATATCCATTACTATGAAACCACTTGAAGCTACTGCTATTATTTTATTTCCTTCTTTAACTTTTTGAACCATCTATTAAATTTTCTTTTTCAACTATTCCAACACAGAAACCTGCTATATCATAGTCTCCTTCTTTATAGAAAACCTGGCATTTCAGCAGTTTCTCCACCCTACTAAGGCAGCATAAGATTGTAAACAACCTTCTGTAACTCCTGAAACTAATTGTGCAGCAATTTCTGCATCAAGTTTTCCACAAGCTAAATAATCTAAGAAAAAAATAATGGTTTTGCTCCATGACATAGTACATCATTTACACACATAGCAACACAATCTATTCCAACTGTATCATATTTTTTTGTTTCATTGCAATTTCTAATTTTGTTCCAACTCCATCAGTACCAGAAATTAAAACAGGATTTTTATATTGTCCTAATTCATACATAGCTCCAAAAGCTACCTAAATTTGTTAGAACAGATTTATTATGAGTTTTTAAAACATTTTTCTTCATTAATTCAACTGCTTTTGTATCCTTCTTCTTTATCAACACCTGAATCTTTATAAGAATTTATCATTATTCCTCCCATTTTTTGTTGTTAGTTTTGTTTTTACTTTTTACTAAATTATTTCCTCATCTTCTTTGAAAGCAACCTGTATAGAAATCTTCTCCACCATTTTAAAAATCTTTCTTTAAATTTTTTAATGAAAGATAATCCAAAGTTGTTGCTCCTATTGCCTTTTCTAATTTCTTCAACAGCTCATATAACTTCCCATTAATTTATTGTTAGGATCTATATTTACTCCAAAATATGATTCTTCTATAACAACAGGAGAGCTGATCTAAAATGAACTTCTTTTTGCTCCTGCCTCAAATAAAACATCTATCAATTTTTTTGAAGTTGTTCCACGAACAATAGAGTCATCTATAACAACAACTCTTTTTTTCCTTTAATTAATTCTTTTAATTGGGTTTAATTTAACTCTTACTGCTCTTTCTCTTAATTCTTGAACAGGAGCAATAAATGTTCTTCCTACATATTTATTTTTTAAAAAGTGCTGCTGAATAAGGTATTCCACTTGCTTCTGCATATCCTATTCCCTGCTGGAACACCTGAATCAGGAACTCCTATAACAATATCAGCCTCTATTGGATTTTTGTTCATATAAAGCATCTACCTGTTTGATGTCTAAAATCATAAACACTTATTCCATCTATAACACTATCTGGTCTTCCAAAATAAATATATTCAAATGAACTTGCTTTTTAGTACTTGGTTTATATTTTATACTTTCCACTCCATTATCATCTATAACTACCATTTCTCCAGCTTCTATATCTCTTACAAATTCAGCACCAATAGCATCTAATGCACAACATTTCAGAAGCTAGAAACATACATATCATCTTTCAACTATTTTTACCTAAACATAATGGTCTTAATCCTTCTGGGATCACGAACTCCTATAAGTTTATCATTTATTATTATTCCAAGAGCAAAACAACCCTTTAATTTTTCAACAGTTTTTAAAACTGCTTCTTTATATCCATATTTTCCATTTATACTTAAAAAGTTTTAATATAATTTCAGTATCTATTGCTGTTTGAAATAAAGAACCATTGTTTAATAATTCTTGTTTTAATTCATCTCTGATTTGATATATCACCATTATGTACAAGAGATATATATCCCATTGCAGACTCTCCACCAATAGGTTGACAGTTTCTTGTAGAAACTGTATTTTTACTACCATATCTTGTATGTGCTATTAAAATATTTCCAATATATTTTTGAAAAGTCTTCAACTTTAAAAACATCTGATACAAAGTCCCAACATTTTTTTAACTGTTTTTATTCTCACTTCTCATTAGTGATTAGAATCACAGATAGTATAACCTGCTCCTTCTTGTCCCTCTATGTTGCAAAGCATACATTCCATAATATGCAATTCCCTACTAAAGTCCTTTTCTAACTTTTCTTTTGAGTGTAAAGCTAATATTCCCATTTTTTATTATACTCCTTTTTATAGTTTAACTTTTAAATTTTATTTTGCTTTCAGTTAATCTTTTTAACCACTTCTATATATGCTTCTTCTATATTTCCTAAATCTCTTCTGAATCTATCTTTATCTAATTTTTCTCCTGTTTTTCTTATCCCATAATCTACAAGTATCAGGAGTGATTTCATCAGCAAGTAAAGATTTCTCCCTTAGAATTTTTACCAAATTCAATTTTGAAAATCTACTAAAGTTATTCCTATCTTTATCAAATTTTTTTCTTTTAAAAGATTATTTATTTTTAGCAGTTATATCATAGATTTTTTTAATTCATCATAAGTTGCTAAAGTCCCATAGCTACTGCATGATGATCATTTATTAAAGGATCTCCATATTCATCATTTTTATAGCATATTTCAAATATGGTATTGTTTATTTTTAGTTCCTTCTTTTAATTCCAACTCTTTTAGCCATAGAACCAGCTATTATATTTCTAACTATTACTTCAAAGAGGAAATATTTTTACTCTTTGACATAATTGATCTCTATCATTTAATTTTTACAAAGTGAGTTTTTATTCCATGTTCTTCTAACATATTAAATATTAAAGTTGTTATTTCATTATTCATTACACCTTTATTGTGGATAGTTCCTTTTTTAGCTCCATTTCCAGCTGTTGCATCATCTTTATAGTGAACAATAACTAAATCCTTATCATCAGTTTCATATAATTGTTTTGCCTTTCCTTCATAAATAAATTTACCTTTTTCCATCTTCATTTCCTCCTAGTTTTTAATAAAAATATTCATTTTAATTGATTGTATAAAGAAAATAAATGAGTTACAAATTGACGAAAATTTTCTTTAGGCAAAAATTAACTTAATCAGACTAACAACGCCTTAATGCTGAAAGGCCTATGTGGATCTCGAGACACATTAATGCTCAAATTTATCGTTTCTAAAACTACATTATGCAAATATTACTATTTCAAAATACCTATTATAAATATTAATGAATTATTTTTCTTTATATAGTCTATAATTCTACATATATGAAATCTTCTTTCATTTCTTTTTCTAAATTCTAAAAGTTTTTGCTCTTTAAATCTTTATTTCCAACTGCTAATATTTCTACTGCTAACATTCCAGCATTATATGAATTATTTATCCCTACAGTTGCAACAGGAATTGATTTTGGCATTTGTACTATTGAGAAACAGTGCATCTAAACCTTCTACTGCTGCTTTTATAGGTACTCCTATCACAGGTAAAACTGTTTTTTTGAAGCAATAACTCCTGGTAAATGTGCTGCAAGTCCTGCTCCTGCAATAATAACTCCATAATCTTCTTTTCTCAAATTTTTTTCTAATGTTTCTTCTAAAAGTTCAGGAACTCTATGAGCTGATAGAAATATGAGCTGAATATTCAATTCCCAAACTTTTTTAAACAGTCTGCTGCTCCTTTCATTACATCAACATCTGATTTACTTCCAAATATAATTCCTACTTTCATTTTTTTCCTCCATATTATTTAAAGTATTTTTATTCCATTTAATATTAAGTTTTGATCTTTTATTACCATGCTATATTCTTAAATGCATCTCTTGAATATCTTTCTGAGTGTCCCATCTTTTCCAAAATATCTTACCATCAGGAGATATAATTCCTTCAATAGCTAAAAGCTTGAACCATTAGGGATTAAATCTAAATTCATTTGTAGCTTCTAAAGTCAAAGTCTACATATTGAGTTGCTATTTGACCATTTTCAAATAGTTGTTTTAATACTTCATCACTAGCATAGAATCTTCCTTCTCCATGAGATACTGGTATATCAAATGTTTCTCCTATTTCAAAATGATGATAACCAAGGAGAATTATTTGTAACTATTTTTAGTTTTTACTATTTGAGAAATATGTCTACCTATCTTTATTAAATGTAAGAGTAGGAGAATTTTTCATGAACATTTCAATTTCTCCATAAGGTAATAATCCAGATTTAACTAAAAGCTTGGAAACCATTACATACCCCTAAAATAAGTCCATCTCTATCTAAGAAAGCCTTTTATTTCATCCATAAGTTTTGGGATTTTGTAAAACTGCTGCCATGAAATTTTCCTAGAACCATCAGGTTCATCTCCAGCACTAAATCCACCTGGTAAAACAAATATTTGAGAATTTCTTAAATCTTTACACATTTGATCAACAGATTCAGCTAAATGATTTTTTTGTGTTAAAGTTTCTAAGTAAAGTTATCTTTTGCTTCTGCACCATTTTCATTAAATCTATTGTACATATCATATTCAGAGTTAGTTCCTGGGAAAGCAGCTATAACTACTCTTGGTTTAGCAATAGTTATAGATGATTTATAGATTTTTCTTTTCAGATATTTTATTTTTTTAATATCATAAGTTTCTATTTTTCTTCTAACTTATATGGGAAAAATAGGGTTTTAATTTATTTAACCAAAGTAGTTTCAACATTTCTTCTAAATTAATATTTTCTCCATTTACTTTTCCTTCAAATTTATCACTAACTTCTCCCTAAATAGATAGCATTTCTTTATATGATAATTCTTCTGTTGTTTCAATTAAAATAGAAGCTGGTTTTTAAACTGAATAAATCTACATCTTTATTATTGATTTCAAAACCTAATCTATTTACCAAAACTCATTTTTGATAATGCTTCTGCAACTCCACCCATTTTTATAACCATTGCAGACACTATTTTTCTTTATCTTTTATATTTTTTTAATACAAAGTCAAAAGTTTTCTTTTAATTCTTCACTATTGAAATAAGAAATCTTTTTCATCAATTTTATTTTCTACTAAATATATTTTATTTTTTTAGCTTTTTTTAAATTCTGTTGAGATAACATCATGTACATTTACAGGACTAACTGCAAATGAAATTAATGTAGGTGGTACAGATATATCATTAAATGTTCCACTCATTGAGTCTTTTCCACCAATAGCAGCAACATCAAAAATCTTTTTGTGCTTTCATAGCTCCAAGTAATGCTAAGAAATGGTTTTAGACCATTTATATGAATCTTTTACCAAGTTTTTTTCAAAAGTATTCTTGGAATGAAAGTCTAGCTGTTTTATAGTCAACTCCTGCTGCAACTAATTTAGCTAATGATTCTACAACTGCATAGATAGCTCCATGGTATGTAGACCATTCACATATATAAGGATTAAATCCCCAAGTTATAGCTGAAGCTGTATCTGTATTTTTATCTAAAACAGGAATTTCATTATAGAAACATCAGTTGGTGACATTTGATATTTTCCACCAAAATGCTGCTAAAAATAGTTCCTGCTCCAACAGAAGAATCAAACATTTCAACTAAACCTTTTTGTGAAGCTACATTTAATTTTTTTAATATTATGTAACCATTTCTTTTCTAAACTACTATCAGAAGTTTTAAATTTTTTTCAAAATACATTTTTCATTTTTCATAATCTCTAACTTCTATATCTATATTTTGTTTGAACTCCATTAGTATTTAAGAAATCTCTTGAAATATCAACTATTGCTTTTACCCTTTCCAATTTAAAGTCAATCTATTTTTTTATCTGTTACATAACCTACTACTGTTCCAAGTAAATTTTTCTTCATCTACAAATTTTTAAGAAATTTTTCTGTATCTTCTTTTGAAAACTATAACTGCCATTCTTTCTTGAGATTCTGATATAGCAAGTTCTGTTCCATTTAAGTCCTTCATATTTAACAGGAACTAAGTCAAGATTTACTTCAACTCCATCTGCTAATTCTCCAATAGCAACTGAAACTCCTCCAGCTCCAAAGTCATTACATTTCTTTAATAAGTTTTGTTGCTTCTGCATTTCTAAATAATCTTTGTATTTTTCTTTCTTCTGGTGCATTACCTTTTTTTGAACCTCTGCTCCACATAATAAAAGTGATTTATCATTATGTTCTTTAGAAGAACCTGTTGCTCCTCCACAACCATCTCTTCCTGTTTTTACCACCTATAATAATTATGCTATCTGTAGGTACAGGAGATTTTCTAACTACATTTTCTACAGGTGCTGCTGCAACAACTGCTCCAACTTCCATTCTTTTTGCTTTTATATCCATCATGATAAATTTCAGATACCAATGTAGTTGCAATTCCTATTTGGTTTCCATAAGAAGAATAACCACTAGCTGCTCCTGTTGTAATTTTCTTTTGAGGTAATTTTTCCTTTAAAGTTTCTTCAACAGTTTCAAGTGGATTTCCTGAACCTGTAACTCTTATTGCTTGATATACATAAGCTCTTCCTGATAATGGATCTCTTATAGCTCCTCCTAAACAAGTTGAAGCTCCTCCAAATGGTTCTATTTCAGTTGGGATGATTATGAGTTTCATTTTTAAACATCAATAACCATTTTTTTCAATAGCTTTTTTTCCTTCAAAATCTTCTACTTCAACATCTACATATACAGAACAAGCATTATTTTCTTCAGAAACTTCTAAATTATCTAATTTTCCTTCTTTCTTTAGATATTTTGCAACTATTGTTGCCATATCCATTAGAGAAACATCTCTTTTCTTAGATACATCTTCTTTTAATTTTAAATATTCATTAAATTCTTTTTCCATTTGCTTTTCCAAATTCAGAATTTGGGAAAATGTAACCTTTATTTATTTTTGTTTCAAAATGTTGTATGTCTACAGTGGTCAGACCAATAAGTATCTAAAACTTTTATTTCTGTTTCAGTAGGATTTCTTCCTATTTCTTTATAGTGATCTTGAACAAATTTTCAAATCTTCAAAAGACATTGAAAGTCCCTAAATCAGTTCTCATTTTTCTAAATCTTCTGCATCATTTAAAGAAGTAAAAGTCATTATAAGTAATAACTTCTGAATTAAATAAAGATTTCTTCTTTCTTTAAAACTGATAAATCTTTTTTCTCTCATTTCAATAGGGATTTATATAGAAATTTTCTTTGATTTCTATTTAATTCTTCATCAGTAATCTCATCATTTAATATAATAATTTTTGAAGTTAAGACATCTACATTTTGTTTAACTGTTGACACTATATCAATACATTGTATGGCTGAATCTGCTCTTTGATCAAATTGTCCTGGTAGAAAATTCAACAGCAAAAATATTTTTTTCCCCTTTAAATCTAACTCTTCTGTTATTGTAGTCAGTAACTGGTTCTGATAGTATCATCTTCTTTAACATTTTCTTTATCATGCACTTAGATTAAAAGATATCATAGCAATTTATTAGTCTTAGATCTTTATGATTTATTCCCTAATTCTTCTTTAAAGTTGTTTCTCCAATCTTTTTGCATCTAAATCAAAACCTTTTTTCTTCTCAACAAAAAAATCTTAAATCTGACATTCTTTTCCTCCATAATAGTTTATAATAATTTATAATAAATAAAAAAATCTGAGCAAAAAAACACTCAGATTATTGTTTACAATTACACTTATAACTGTTCGCAACTATCCCTTTGAAAAACAGCTATCTTAAATCTTTATTTCTATTTATATTATTTTTTAGTCTATTAACTTTCACTGTTTTCCCTCCATTCTATAAATATACAAAAAAATAAATTTCTATATCAAAAAGAAATACAGTAAAAAAATATTTTTCGTAGTTGGTTAATTTGTGGTTAACCGTAGAGACACCCTTTCCATATTTTAGGCTTATACGAATTTTTAAGCTTTTATTTATCTACGAATATAATACACTATTTATTGATTTTTGTAAATAGTTTATTTAAATTTTTCTTATTTTATTTTTTTCAAACTCTCATTAATTGATAATTGTATCAATGTGTTTCTTTTTATGTCACCAAAGTATATTCCTAAAAGTCTTATCTCATCTTCTAGCTCAAATGAATTTAAAAGTTCTAGCATTTCATTATAAAGAAAAATCTTTATCCTTTTGTAGCAAATTTTAATTTTTTTACTTTTAGTATAAGTCTTAAAAGATGTATATCTTATCTTTTACAGTAACACTTTTGAGAAAAATACATTATTTTTTTAACAATCTTTGATAAGTATATTCGAATAAAGAATTAAATTCTCTTTCTAATTCTGAAGTAGTTTGTAAAGGTATAGAATAAGTTTCCTCATTTCCTATTGAATGAATCTCTCTTTCATATTCAACCTCATCATGATTTATTCCTCTGACAGAACAATATAAATTTTTTCTCCACGAGATTTTCCATATTTTTTTAACTAAATAATCCAAAGAATATTTAAAAACATCTTTTACAAGAAAAATTTTTATCATGTTTTAAAAATTTCAGAAAAATTTTTCTTCCAACTCCAGGAATAATTTTTATTTTTATCTGAAATATATTCAACAAAAATCTTTTTCATTTTCAAAAATATATATGCCAAAAGGTTTATTTATATCACTGGCAATCTTTGCAGATAGTTTATTAAAACCCTATTCCCTACAGAACAAGTTAAATTAGTTAATTCTTTTTATTCTTTCTTTTAAATTTTCAAAGCAAATTGTTTTTATTTTCAGGTTTTAACTATACCTGTTAAATCTATATAACCTTCATCTGTTGCAATGAAATTCAACCTTATTAGTTATTTTTAAAAATCAAGTTATGAATCTCATTAGAAATTCTAATATATTCTTTTTATCCACAGGTATAGCTATAAGTTTTGGACAGAGTAACTTAGCATCTGAAACTTTCATTGCAGAATGTATACCATATTTTTCTTGCTTCATAACTAGCAGTTGTAACAATATTTTCTCCAACAACTAAAGGTTTATTTTTAATTTTGATTTCTATTTATTTCAATAGAAGCATAGAAAGCATCCATATCATAGTGCATAATTATTCGTTCCATAATCAACCTTTCTATTTTTTTAGAAATCTAATAATAATCTTTTTAATTTTAACATCTCATCTCTTAAAACTATTGCTTGTTCAAAAATCAAGTTCTTCTACAAGTTTCTTGATTTTCTTTTTCAAGTTTAGCTATTTCTTTCTCAATGTCTGCTTTACTTCTAAATACTTTTCTTATCATTTTCAAACTTCTATCCTCAATACCATAATCTAAATTGATTAAATCCTCAGCTATTTCTTTAACAATACTCTTTTGGATCTATATTATTATAAGCATTATATTCTTTTTGCATCTTTCTTCTTCTTTCAGTTTCTATTATAGCTTCTTTCATAGAATCTGTCATAATGTCAGCATAAAGAATAACTCTACCTTCAACATTTCTTGCAGCTCTACCCTATAGTTTTGAACTAAAGATCTTCTACTTCTTAAAAACCTTCTTTTATCTGCTTCCATAATAGCAACCAAAGATACTTCAGGTATATCTAATCCTTCTCTTAAAAGGTTAATACCTATGATAACATCAATTTCACCTTTTCTTAATGCTCTAATAATTTCAATTCTTTCTAAAGTATCAATATCAGAGTGCATATATTTTACCTTAACACCTAATTCAATATAGTATTCTGTAAGCTCTTCTGCTATGTAAGTGTAGTAACAAGTACTCTTTTCTTTTAGTAACTCTTTTTCTTATTTCATCTAGTAAATCATCAACTTGATTTTTAGTTGGTCTTATTTCAATTTCTGGATCAACTATACCTGTTGGTCTTATAAGTTGTTCAGCTATATTATTATCAGAAACTTCTAATTTCAAAATCTCCTGGTGTTGCAGAAATAAAAACTGTCTGATTAGATTTTTCTCTAAATTCTTCAAATTTCAGTGGTCTGTTATCAAGGGCTGCTTTCAATCTAAAACCATTTTCAACTAAAAGCTTCTTTTTCTTGCTCTATCTCCATTGTACATACCTCTAACTTGTGGTACTGTATATATGACTCATCTATAAAAAGTAAGAAATCTTTTGGAAAATATTCAAATAAAGTATCTGGGTTTCTCCAGGTCTTTACCTGATAAATATCTTGAATAGTTTTCAATTCCTTTACAATAACCTATTTCATTTATCATTTCTAAATCATATTCTGTTCTCTGTCTTAATCTCTGTGCTTCTAAGAGTTTTTCTCATCTTCAAAGCTTTTTACCTCTACTCTTAAATCATCTTTTATCTCTTCTATAATTCTATCTTTTATCATCATCAGCTGTTAAATATGTGTAGCAGGATAGATAACTATTCTTTCTAGGTTCTTTTTATTTTTCTGTCCAGTTAAAGTGTTGATTTCAGAAATTTCTTCTAAATCATCTCCCCAATATTCAAGCCTATAACCATTATTCATATATGAAGGATAGATATCAATAACATCACCCTTTTTATTCTAATTTTCCTCTTTCAAAGGCAATATCATTTTCTTTCATATCTTAAGAGCAATTAATTTTTCATTAATTCTTTCTTTGAATACCAGTTTGTTTATCTATAGGAATAGTCATTTTTCTATAAGTATCAGGTGATCCTAAACCATAGATAGAAGATACGGATGCTACAATATAACATCTCTTCTATGAATTAAGGCTGCTGTTGCTGCATTACGAAGTTTATCTATCTCATCGTTGACTGATGAATCTTTTTCTATATAAGTATCTGTTGTTTTATATAGGCTCGGTTGGTAGTAATCATAGTATGAAACAAAAAGTATTCTACTGCATTTTCAGGAAAAATTTCTTGTATCTGAATAAAAGTTGAGCTGCCAAAGTTTTATTTGGTGCAATTATTAAAGCAGGTCTTTGTAGTCTTTCTATAACATTAGCTATAGTAAATGTTTTTTCCCTGAACCTGTTACTCCTAAAAGAACTTGATCTTTAACTCCCTCTTTCTATATTTTTAACTATACTCTCTATTGCAGTAGGTTGATCTCCATAGGCTTATATTCTGAATGTATTTTTAAATAAATTATTTTCCATAGTTTTTCCCTCTTTTTAAACTTAATATTATTAAATTATTATATTCTAAAAAAATATTTTTACAAATTTTAAATAGATATTGAATTATTTTGTAAATTATGTGATAATTAAAAATATGTAAAAGTTTTTAGGAGGATAAAATGGTTAGAAAACTAAAGGTGCTAAACCAGCTGGTAATCAAGCTGATATAGAAAACAAGCTCAAGTTATGCAACAACAAATGTTAGAAATTCAAGAAGAATTAAAATCTAAAGAGTTAGTTCATCTGTTGGTGGAGGAGCTGTTTCTGTAAAAGTTAATGGTCAAAAAGAACTTGTAGAAGTAAAAGTTATCTGATGAAATAATAAAAGAGGCTGCTACTGACAAAGAAATGTTAGAAGACCTAATACTAACAGCTGTTAAAAATGCTATGGCTGAAGCTGAAGAAATAGCTGAAAAAGAAATGGCAAAAAGTAACAGGTGGAATAAATATTCCTGGCTTATTTTGAAAGAGAAACTCAAGAGATTTAATTTCTCTTGAGTTATTTTTTCTTAAGAGGTGATTATGGAAGAAAATAAAAATATAGGATATTAGGTACAATACTTTATTACATTTTAAGAATTATATCTTTACTTTAAGAGTAGAGATTGTGAATAAATATAATATAGATATGCAAAAAGCTCATATCTATGGATTTCTGGCATAGTAAACTTTTTATAACTCCAATATTCTTTAAAGATGTTGAGAAGAAACTTGCAATGTCAAGTCCTACTAAAGATGGTGAACTAATTTCTGTTCCTCTTGAAAAATGGGCTACGTTCTTGTAAGAGGTTCATCTGATAAAAATCAATTTCAAGTACGATATCTCTTTTAAAATATTTTAAAAAGGCTATTCAATAGGGACTCTTTAGATGGTCCTAAAGGTCCTAAAGAAAAGCAAAAGAAAGGTTTACTATATCTGAGCTAAAAACTTCTGTACCACTTGTTCCAGTAGGAATTTCATATACTAATAAGTGGATATTGAAAAACTTGGGATAAATTTGAAATTCTAAACCCTTTTTTCAAAGGTAAGAATTGTCTTAGGTGAAGCTATGATAATTGATGAAAATGAAGATTTAGATAAATATACAGAAATTGTAGAAAATACTATAAATGATTTAAATAAAATCTATGAAGGGTAAGTGAAGAATATGGAAAAAGAATTTTTGTAAGTACACCAATATATTATGTAAATGGTGATCCTCATGTAGGAAGTGCATATACAACAATAGCAGCAGATGTTATTAATAGATATAATAAAGCTCAATGGAATGGATACTCATTTTGTTACAGGACTTGATGAACATGGACAAAAGGTTGAACAAAGCAGCAGAACAACATGGATTTACTCCACAAAGCTTGGACAGATAAAATGACTCCTAACTTTTAAAAATATGGGCTGCACTAAATATAAAAATATGATGATTTTATCAGAACAACTGAAGAAAGACATAAAAAGCAGTTAAAAAGATTTTTAGAAATAGTTCATGAAAAAGGTGACATCTATAAAGGAGAATACGAAGGGAAAATATTGTGTTTCTTGTGAAACTTTCTTTCCTGAAAATCAATTAAATGGTAGTAACAAAGTGTCCTGACTGTGGAAAAGAACTTACTGTTTTAAAAGAAGAATCATATTTCTTTAAAATGTCAAAATATGCAGATGCTCTACTTAAACATATAGATGAACATCCTGACTTTATTCTACCTCATTCTCGTAGAAATGAAGTAATTTCTTTTATTAAACAAGGTTTACAAGATTTATCAATCTCAAGAAATACATTTTACTTGGGGAATTCCTATAGAATTTGCACCTGGACATATTACTTATGTTTGGTTTGATGCTTTGACAAACTACATCACATCAGCAGGATTTGAAAATGATGATAAGAAATTTGATAAATTCTGGAATGATGCAAGAGTAGTTCACTTAATAGGAAAAGATATAATAAGATTCCATGCTATTATTTGGCCTTGTATGCTTTTTTATCAGCTGGAATTAAATTACCAGATAGTATAGTTGCTCATGGTTGGTGGACATCTGAAGGTGAAAAATGTCTAAATCAAAAGGGTAATGTTGTAGATCCATATAATGAAAATTAAAAATATGGAGTAGATGCTTTTCAGATATTATCTTTTAAGAAGCAAACTTTGGTACTGATGGTGACTATTCTACAAAAGGAATAGTAGGAAGATTAAATTCAGATTTAGCTAATGATTTAGGAAACTTATTAAATAGAACATTAGGAATGTATAAAAAATATTTTAATGGAGAGTTGTAGCTTCATCTACTTCTGAAGAAATAGATGATGTAATCAAAAGCTATGTTTGATGAAACTATTAAAGATGTTGAAAAATATATGTATTTATTTGAATTCTCAAGAGCATTAGAAACTATCTGGAAATTTATTTCAAGATTAAATAAATATATAGATGAAACTATGCCTTGGACTCTAGCAAAAGATGAAACTAAAAATCTAGACTTGCTGCTGTTATGAATATCTTTATGTGAAGGACTATATAAAATAGCATTTTTAATAGCTCCTTATATGCCTGAATCTGCTCAAAAATTTTCTAATCAATTAGGGTATAGATAAAGATATTACTAGCTTAAAGTTTGATGACATAAAAAGAATGGAATATTTTCAAAGAAGGACATCAACTTGGTGAAGCAAGTCCAATATTCCCAAGAATAGAAATTGATAAAAGAAGAGTTGTTGAAGAAGTTAAAAAGAATTAAAAATAGAAAATCCTATTACTATAGATGATTTTTAATAGTTCAGATAAAGGTTGTTGAAATCTTAGATGTTGATAAAGTTAAAGGGAGCAGATAAATTACTTAAATTTAAAAGTATTTGATGGAGAATTTGAAAGACAAATAATTTCAGGTCTTGCTAAGTTTTATCCCTGACTATAAAGCTTTAGTTGGAGAAAAAGTTTTTAGCTGTTGCTAACTTGAAAATTTGCTAAAACTAAAAGGTGAATTATCACAAGGAATGTTACTAACTACTGAAGATAAAAATGGTGTCTCTTTTAATAAAAATTGATAAATCTGTTCAAGCAGGAGCTATTGTAGTTAGTGAGCTAAAAAGGAGTAGTCATGGGAATTATTAGTAAAAAGATGAAAAAATTTTTGAAAATGTAGAATATTTTTAGTGAAATAATAGATAGAATAAATGAAATTCAAAGCTAATAATAATTATTCTGATGAAGAAATGGATAATGATTTAGATGTAGCACTTTGGAGAGCCTTTTGTATATATTAATTTATGAGTTATAAAAGGATATGCAAAAGCTGAAAAATACTAAAAAGAAAGTTGAAAATAAAGGAAACAAAAAAATCCTATTTGGTGTTATAGATATGCTGTTTCTATTTCAAGACTTAGAAAATATGAACAAGCTTTTAAAATATTTTTAATAGGAACAGAAGTTGATCCCTACTTATCCTTGGAATTGGTTAGAACTTGGAAGATTATACTATAAATTTGAGAACTTGATAAAGTTTATAAGTGTATAGAAAAAGGTTTAGAACTTGTTTCCAAATGACTATGAATTTTTAACTTTAAAAAGATGATGTAAAAATGATAGAGGATATTTTTTTATTCTATAAATCACTATATAAATGAAGAAGTTGATAAAACAGAAGATAGAGAATTAGATTATAGTGATGATAAGGAGTGGGAAAAATTTAAAAAGAAACTCATTATGGAGAAAAATGTCTTTAAAGGAGGCTTTTATGAAAAAGTCACTAAAGCTGTTATTCCTGCTGCAGGTCTAGGGACAAGGCTTCTTCCTGCAACAAAGGCACTACCTAAAAGAAATGCTTACAATAGTTGATAAACCTTCGTTGCAATATATAGTTGAAGAACTTGTTGCTTCTGGAATAACAGATATTGTTATAATAACAGGAAGAAATAAAAATTCAATAGAAGATCATTTTGATTTTTCTTATGAACTAGAAAAATACTTTTAAAAAAATGAGCATAAGTCTGAATTACTAGATAAAGTTTCACATATCTCAACTATGGCAAATATCTATTATGTAAGACAGAATATGCCACTTGGTTTAGGTCATGCAATATTAAAAGGCAAAATCTTTTATAGGAGATGATCCTTTTGTTATTGCTTTAGGTGATGATATTATACATAATCCTGAAAAACCTGTTACTAAGCAGATGATAGAAAAATATGAACTTTATGGAAAAAGTATCATAGGTTGTCAAGAAGTAGCAACTGAAGATGTTTCTAAATATGGTATAGCAAAATTAGGAGATAAAATTTGATGAAGCTACTTTTCAAATGCTAGACTTTTTAGAAAAACCTTCTATAGAAGATGCTCCTTCAAGAATAGCTTGTTTAGGAAGATACCTTCTTTCAGGGAAAGTTTTTAAGTATTTAGAAGAAACTAAACCAGGAAAAATGGAGAAATTCAATTAACAGATGGAATACTTGCTATGTTAAAAGATGGAGAAGATGTTTTATCATATAATTTTGTTGGAAAAAGATATGACATAGGAAGCAAAGCTGGACTTCTTAAAGCCAATATTGAATTTGGACTTAGAAACGAAGAAACAAAAATGATATAAAAGAATATCTAAAAATTTAGATATAGATAAAATTTATTAAATTGTGAATTTATCACAACTTTATGGAGGTAATACTTTATGTCAATACAAGATACAAGGTGCTTTTTAATTAATGATATAGCAGGATATGGAAAAGTTGCTTTATCAGCTATGCTACCTATTTTATCTTACAAGGGTTTAATCTTTATAACTTACCCACAGCGATAGTTTCTAATACTTTTAAATTATGAAAAATTTAGAATAGAAGATACAACTGAGTATCTAGAAGAAACTTTAAAAATCTGGAAAGAATTAAATTTTTCTTTTTGATGTTATTTCAACAGGTTTTTATTTTTTACAAAAAAACAAATGGAAATTATATCAAAGTTTTCGTGAGGAGCAATCTAAAAAAGGGGTTCTTATTTTTAACGATCCTATAATGGCAGATAATGGGGAAATTATATTCTGAATCAGTCCTGATACTGTAGATTATATGAAAAATATTATCGCTGTTTCTGATGTAACAATGCCTAACTATACTGAAAGTTGTCTTTTGACAAATACTAAATACAAAGAAGGTATTTCAATCTGAAGAAATAAACTCAATTATAAATAAAATAAGAGGAATAGGTGCAAAAATCTGTCATAATTACTTTCAATCCCTTCTGTTGAAACTAGAATGGTTGCTGGGTTTTGATAGTAAAATTAACGAATACTTTATTTACCTTATGAAGAAATTCCAACTTATTTTCCAGGAACAGGTGATATATTTTCTTCTGTTATAATAAGTGAAACTTTAGAGGGAAAAATCTTTAAAAGTTGCTACAGAAAAAGCAAATGAAAAATTGTAAAAGAGATTGTTTTTTTGAAAATAAAGACCAAGAAGATAAGAAAAAGGAATACATATAGAAAAATATCTAAATTTATTCGATTAAATTATAAGGATTATTTATCAAAATAGTGCTGATAAATAAGTTTAGACTATTATCTGATAATTAAGAGATTTGTTGCAGAAAATTAAAAACAAAAAATTCTCTTTTATTAAAATAAATCACATTACGTGTAATTGTATTACTCACGTTAATTGAAATTTACCTTTTATTGTACAACCCTTTTTATACTATATTTTTGAGAAATTTGATGACATTTACTTTTTCACTTCTAGCATTAGCATAATGCCCTAATTTTTAGACAATAGATCTCAGTAATGAGAAACAAAACTATTATACTTCTAATTCTATACCTTTTTGTAAGTTTTCTATGCACTCAATCATGTACTCAGCATTATGTTCTTTGTAAATTGGTTTATCTACAGTCTTTTCTTCAAGAGAATCATATTTTTCTGCTGTCTTTCCTCTGTAATTTTTATCTCCATTCTATAGAAACTTTATATCCTCTTTTTCCATTTCATCCATAACTAATAAATGATATATAAATAAGGATATGGAGAATACAAAAATACATAATCTACAGTTTTATGTTTTTGCCCCATCCATTCCCTCTAAGTGCACAACATCTCTATGTTGTCCAAGAAGCTGATTTTAGGTAATAGGGGGATAATTTCTTCATGCCAAAGTCTCATCTTTTTCTCCTTTTAATAAAGTAGATTTTTCTAAATATTCATTTGGATATTTCTTTAGTAAAATATTAATATATTCTATTACAGATTTCTGATTATTTTTCTTTTCATATATTCTTGTAGTAGATTACATAATCCTTGTTTTTTTCAATTTCAGTTGCTTCATTTTTGAAAATATCCCCATACATGAAGAATAGCATTACTGAAATCTTTTGCTTTCTTCAATATTCCTTACTCTTTGTATTTTTCATTAAGAAATAAAAATCTACCTCTTTTTCTTTTCAAATACTCTCTTATCTCTAGATATACTTTATGTGATTTGCTTTAATACATAATATTTGTTTTTTGCCCACAACTCTTCACAGTCTTTTCTTATTTTCTTGGATTCATGTTTGACACCTTCTTTCAAAAATGCTTGAATCTTTAATTACATTAATTTATATGAACTAAATCCAACATTTAAATTCTGTTCTTTTTAATTATACTATATTTATTCTTCTTTTAATCATAATGTAACAAGTTAAAATTTGATAATTTCTTATCTAGTAAATTATATCATTTTTCTCATATTTTTGTCATAAACTTATAAAGAAGGAACTAATATATCAAATACAAGTGCTGAAGAAATTATTTAATAGAAGAAGTTAAAATAAAATGTATTTAAAATAAGTTTATAAAATATTTTTCATAATTACTCTTTCATCTTGACATATTAAAAATATTATATTAATATGTTAAAAATTGAATAAAAATTGGTGATTAAATGAAATTAGATGAATTAAATAAAAGAGAGAGCAATACCAAAACAGAAGTGTAATATTCTAAAAGAAATTGAAATATTGAGAGAAATCTTAAATGAAACTGAAAAACAATATGGTTTAGAAAGTGATGAATATATTAAGGCTTTTAAATGAATTAGGTGGAACTTTAAAATATGTTGGTTATTATGATGAGGCAGAAGCTAATTTACTAAAAAATCTTAGAAATTATAAAGAAAAAGTATGGAGATAACAATCTTCCTTATGCTACTAGCCTTTTAAATTTAACTGAGGGTATATAGATTTTGCACAAAAATTTAACCTGCTTGAAGAAAACTATAAGAAAAATAGTTAAAAATCTATCAAGATAACTCAGCTGATAACTCATTCTCTTATGCTGGGCTATGTAATAACTTTGGACTATATTATCAAAAATGTTGGTAATATGAAAGCAGCTTATGACTTACATTTAAAGAGCTTAGATATATTAAAGAATTATGATAGTGAAGAATACCTTCTTGAATATGCTGTAACATTAGTAACTTATTCAATCCTTGTTATCAACTTGAATGAAAGAAAAAGCAGTTGAATATCTGTATAAAGCTATTGAAATTTTTGAAAAAATGTAGTAAGGAACATCCACTTTACTCAGCTTTTAAATAATATGGCAATATATTATTGCAACGAAAGACAATTAGAGAAAGCATAGAGTTTTTGAAAAGGCAGCAGAAATTTCTAAAAACTATGGGCTTAGATAGTGATAATTATAAGAATATTCTTAGCAATATAGAATTTATTAAAAGAAGAATTAGAAATCTGATACTAGTTCTTCTCAAAAGACTAAAAGTTGAATAATAATGAAGTTGAAGAAAATCCAATAAAAGAAGATTTAAAAAATATTAAGGTTTAGAACTTTCTAAAGATATTTTTGATGATCTAGTTCTACCTGAATTTGAGTCTAAATGATATCTTCCTTATGTAGCTTTTTGGTCTTAGTTGGAGAAGGTCTAGAATGTTATGGTTATGATGAGACTTTCTCAAGATCACGACTTTAGTCCACTCAGTATGTATATGGCTAAAAGAAAAAGATGATTATTTAAAAACATAAAGATAAAAATCAATGAAGTATTAAAAATTACTGCCAAAAACTTATCTAGGATTTTCAAGAATTGAAAAGAAAGTGAATGGGGTCGAGATAGAAGAGGGACTTTTAAATATAGAAGACTTTCTACTTTTAAATTTTTAGGTTCTTCAAAAGTCTCCTAGAAACCATAGCTGAATGGCAAGATCCCAGAAACTGCTTTATAGCAACAGTTACAAATGGAGAAGTATTTAGATAATTTAGGAGAGTTTTCAAGAATTCGTAATGAGTTTATTAAACTACTATCCTGAGCCAATGAGACAAAAATAAGATAGCTACTAGACTTATGAATATTTCCAACATGGACAATATAACTATCACTAGATGTTTCAAAAAGAAATGATCTAGTTGTTGCTAATCAATGTCTCATATCTTTTTGTTGATGAAGTAATACATTTAGTATTTTCTATTGAAATAGAAGATATAAAATTTTTATAAATGGTCTAATAGAGCCTTATTAGATTTAAAAAATCTTAGGAGAAGAAATACATAAATTATTAGAAGATATGGTGTTTGCACAAAATAAAATACCTTATGTAAGAAAGATTTGTAAAGTCTGTCAGATGAATTAAGAAATCAAAAATTAACTAACTGTGGCAGAATGAATTTTTAGGAGTTTAGGAGTGATATTCATATAGATGATGAGTTCTTAAGAAATTATTCTCCATGGTTGGACTGATATGAGCTCTACACTGGCTTGTCACATACCCTAGGGTGTTTTAATTTGATAGGGAGAAAATGGAGAAAAGATAATTGAAGAATCTAGAAAAAGAATGGAAAGTATTTTTCTAATTTAAATAATATTGAGTAGAGTAGATTGCCAAGATAATAGAGAAGACTTTATTATTATGAGAAAACTCAATGGGAAACCTTTTAATGAAGAAAACTCTGCTATCATACTTAGAAGATTTTAAACTCAAAGAATAATCCTTTATTTCAAAAATACGCCCAAATGATGAAGTATAATTCACCAGAAGAATATGAAAAATAAAAAGATATTTTTAGAAAAAGCTAGTGAAGACTGATTTAGTAAATAATTATGTTCATCTATATGGAATGGGAAAAAGAGTTTTTGAAAGATATCCTATATTTTCATCTATGGGTAAGACCTCTTTATTCTTCAGAAGATGATGATGAAAACATCTATAGAAACATATTTAAGAGGAGAGCTTTTATCATATTCTGAGAAAACTTTTGAGTTATATTTAAACTATGTTGATAATACAAAGATATAAATCTAGCTATATATATGGATAATTTAGCTAGAATGCAAGGTTTTAATGATTCAAATGATGTTGAGGAATATTATAAAAAATTTTTCTAAAAATTAAAGTTTATACTATAATATTTTAGATTCTTGTGATATTATATATATTAACTAAAAGCTTTTATTTTAGCTTATTAGTAACTAAATAGAATTATTGGGGATTACTATGTTAAAAGAAAATATTATTAAAGAACTAGAGGGATTTCAAAAACTGAAAATAGATTTAGAACTATAAAGACTAATGACAGAGTCTTATAATTTTTCTTCTAATGACTACTTAGGTTTAGCAAATGATCAAACCTTATCTCAGAAGTTTTACGAAAAACGTACTTTTGATAATTATAAATTATCATCATCTTCATCAAGATTAATAGATGGTTCATACTCAAACTGTGATGAGATTAGAAAAGAAAAAGTTGAAGAAATTTATGGAAAGCTCTTGTCTTGTTTTTAACTCAGGTTTTGATGCTAATTCTTCAGTCATAGAAACTTTTTGATAAAAATTCTCTTATTATAACTGATAGATTAAATCATGCTAGCATATATGATGGTTAGCAAACTCAGGATGCTAAAGTTTTGAGATACAATCATTTAGATGTAGATGCTTTAGAAAATTATTAAGAAAATACTCTAAAACCTCATGATGATATCTCTAGTTGTAACAGAAATCTATTTATAGTATGGATGGAGACTGTGCAGACCTTAAAAATCTGTGCTTTTAAAAAGATGAATATAAGTCTCACTCTTTGATGGTTGACGAAGCTCATTCTTATGGAGTATATAACTATGGTATTGTCATACAATGAAAAATTAATTGATAAAATAGATCTTTAATTACACTTAGGTAAGGCAGTAGCTTCAGTTGGAGCTTACGTTATCTGGTGATGAAATATATAAAAACTATCTAATAAATAAAAAGTAGAAAATTTATTTATTCTACAGCTCACCACCATGTAAATAATTTATGGAATCTATTTATTTTAGAAAATTTAACTCTTTTCATGATAAAGATTGAAAAATTGAAAGACTCTAGTTACTTTTTCTTTGACTACTTAAAAAAGCTAATATTGAGACATCTTCAACAAGTCATATTATAAGTATAATTATTGGAGATAATCTTAAAACTATAAATCTTTCAGAAGCCTCTAAAAAGAAAAAGGTTATCTAATTTATCCAATAAAAAGAGCCTACTGTACCAAAGGATACTGCTAGACTTAGAATAAGTTTAACTGCAAATATGAAAAAAAGAAGACTTAGATAGCTAAGATTTTAAAAGCTGAAATGAAAAATTAGGTGTGATGTAAATGTCTAAAAATATATTTTTAATGGTTGGGCTATGGATCAAAATCTACTAAGTCTCTTAAAATTCGACTGAATATGAAATAGTTATCATTTTCCCATATAATATCGATAAAGACTTCTATAGATAAAGAGGGATATCTTTGTAGCTATCTCCTTTGGAGTTTATTATCTAAATAAATTTTTATCAGAAAATCAGGATTTAGTCTATGAAAAAGCTATTGGGATCAATGGACTTCTGAAACTATTGGGAAAATTTGGTATCAATGAAAATGTTTCAACATGACTCTTGAAACTTTAAATAGGGAAAAATTTAGAAAAAATTTTTACTTAATGACATGGATATTGATGAGAGCTTTTGGAAGAGCTAATAAAACTTTTGGAAGAAGCTAACATGAGCTATAATATTTTAAAGATAACTATAAGAGCTATTCCAAATCAGTATCAATTTCATTATATAGGTAAAAATGATAGAATTATTCCCAAAGTAAGGTTGAAAAAAATATTGTCAAAAACAATAATATAGCTTATGAGTTAATAGCTTGTAGTCATTATCCTTTTTCATATTTTACTGATTTTAAAGATATTATAAATATAAGAGAGGAAAATAAAATGAATTTTTGATAAGCACTACAGCACCTATGAAAAGAATTCTTTTAGCTCAAAGACAAGTAGCTGAACATCCTTATCTTTATATGAAAGATGCTGATATATTAAAAAGAGAGTTAATTCAATTTTTGAAATAGGTTGTGAACTGGAATTTTTACAAGAGAATATAGAAAAATTTTTCCTAAATCATCTTTTAATTTTAAATGATATATTTGATGTCAAAAAGCTTTATAAAAGATATAAATTATAATATTTTTTATCAAAGGAAAAATATTGAAGAAATTGATATACCAAAAAGTGATTTAGTTCTTTCAAGTCTCAGTTTTTCAATGGATAGATGGTTTGGAAAAATCTTATTATAGAAATATAGCTGAAAATACTGATATCTTATGTTTTTCACCTATGTTTTTGGAAATTTATTAGAAATGATCATTTTGACATATCTTTTAAATTATTTAAAAATTGAAGAGATTGGAAAAATTATTGCTAAATACTTTCAAAATTTAAAACATATATGAAACTATAAAGATAGATTTTTGAAAACTTTATCACGTTTTAAGACATTTAAAATATACTGGAGTTACTAGTGTTTTCAAAGAGCCCTTTTTCAAAAATAAAAGCTTGAAAGATAATTGTTTGACTTTATGAAGTAGCTTATTTTATTTGTCAAAAATAAAACTATAAGAGCAGTTATATCTATTATTTCTAATTCAAAAGTAAAATAAGTGAGTTGATGAAATGTCGTTAAAGAAATTTACTCAGTAACGAACTATTTTTACTTTTTATTATTTTGTAATAAGTCTTTTTATAGTATGGTATTATATAGAAAAGTGTATTAAAAGGGAAATCTTAAATGAAATTTACGATATATCACAAGTTTTTAAAAATGATGTAATAACTGTATTTGAAGAAACATTAGCCTCACCTAATGACAATGTTGTGACATGGACTTTCACTGGAGAGGTTGATGCTATAATAGCTGAACTTGAAAATGAAATCTTTTTGTAAACAATATAGACCTGCAATAAAAAAGAACTTATAGAAATTCCTGCAGGCTTTAGTTGAAAAAGGTGAAGATATACTAGATGCTGCAAAAGAGAATTTGAAGAAGAGATTGACATAGAGCACGTAAATGGAAAAATATGTACTTACTATAATCCAGCTGGAAATAAATGCTGGACAGTACCATTTATTTTATGCTACTGATTTAATAAAAACTCAACAATCATTAGATGAAAATGAATTTTTTAGAAGTTAGTTAAAATTCTTTAACGATATAGATATTTTTCTTTTTGAAGACTCTAAAACTATGCTTGCATTAAGTTATTTGAAGATAAAAAGAAGTGCTTTATGAAGCAAATAAAGTATAGTGTATTTAAATTATAATCAATCAGCAAATACTGAGCTTTTATCAACAATAGAAAAGTTTCCATGAAGATAACCTTATTATTGTTGAAAAATGAATTAGCTAAGAAAACAATATTTTGCTTATATAAATAAAGGACAATTAAGAGTAAAAACTAATCTTATCTCTTTTGAAGATTTTTAGATAAAATTTTTATTTCAGATAAAAATTCTAAAAGATATTAAAAGATTCTTTTATTTTATTCATACCTTAAAGATGATATTAAGAAAAATTGAATATTACTAACTATCTGATTGTATAGAAATCTGATGATTTTCTTGAGTTTTTCTTATATAAGAAATAAGGAAGATTTAGAAAGTTTGAACTTATCTAAAATGGCAAGAAGAAAAGTTTGAACTATTTTTGAAATAAAAATGAAATGGATAAAATTTTTAAAAGAGAACTCTTATCTTCCAAGTGATTGGCTTTACTCTATAACTAATTTAAAACTAGATTTTTAAAAATATAAAAACTAGTCTTTTTGATATTGTTGATTTTTCCATATAATTTCTCAAAGATTTTAGAAACTTTAAAAATTATTATGATATAGAATTTATATTACAAATGGAAGATAAAGACTCTCAATGAGATAAATTAAAATTAAATAAAGTTAGTCTTATAGATAAAAATGGATATAGAGCTTTGCAAAATATTCAAACGAATTAGAACTTTATACTATGATTTTTATCAAGACAATATGACAATTATTACACAACAGATGCTAACAAAGAAGATAGATACTCTATATTCACTAAATCAAATAAATACTATTTGAATGATACAAAAATTCTATAAAATAATTGAAACTTATCTTAATCTTTTAAATGGAATAGATCATAAAAATAAAAATCTTATAGATATTTTTAGTAAAAAGAAAATATATTTAACTCAGCCTTTTATGGAATTCTATGGTCTTGATGTTGAAGACTACAAATGTTTTGAAAAATTATTTCTAGAGATTATAGATATATTTCATTAAATCTATTGAGAGAAGATTATTATTCTCATTTTCTAAATGATGATGAAAAACTTTGAAGATAAAGTTAAATCTAATTTTTGAAACTTTAGATAGTATTGATAATATTAACATATAGATGATTTAAATAATTTTCTACGTACTAATTTCTTTAGTTCAAAAACAGATATAGATTTCTTTTATGGAGAATAAATTTGATAGTCTATATGATAAAAATTTATGAAATTTTAGGACTTTTAAATTCTAATGAAAAATATAGAATTTTAATAGCTTTGATAGTCAAAAACAAATATAGGTAAGAATATCTTTACACTATTTTTCAACTACTAAATAAAATTGAGATCTCATTCTATAGAGAAAAATCAAAATAAAGATAAGGAATTAAAGAATTTAAATTTAATTAAATATTCTTCTTAAAAAATTTAGAGAATTCTGCTCTTGTATATGCTGATAGCCAAAGTTTCACTAAAATAAAAAGCTACAACAATTTATTTACAGAGCAACATAAAGTTAGCTTTAAAAACAAATGAAGATGAAATCTTATACAAAAGTATAGGGATCAGAATATATTAAATTTGATAAGATTATGATTTATCTTTGCAAATCAGGATATAAATATTGATTTTCTCCTCCTTTCGTATATGAACTTGTGAAATAAATATTCTGCCAAAGAACTTAATACAAATGATTTAAAAAGGATTTTTGAAGCATGTTATTTACAAAACAAAACTGAAGATTTCAAAGATCCTGTATTTTTAGAGCATTTTCAAAGAAAATACTGATTTCATAAATAATACTTTAACTATAGGAGCATATGACTATCATTTTATTAAAAGAAGAATGAAACTTTCTTTTCTGAGATAAAATTTGTGGTATTGAGAGTATTAGTGAAACAAGTCCAGTTAATGGTATGTCTCCAAAAGTCTTTAGGAAATATATTACACAAAACCTTAGAAGATATATTTAAGACTAATTGGAAAAATATATTAAAAGATAGTACTACTTTAATTATTTCAAAAAGAAGAAATAAAAGAATATTTAGAAAGACATATATGGAAAGAAAATTAAAAATAGAAAAACTTTATGGAGCTATATCTGATGAAGTTTTGTTCTCTAGATTAATTAATAATATAGAAAAATTTCTTAAAAGTCTTATATGAGGAATTAAAAGGATAGTAAAATCCAAAGAATAGAAGCTGAAAAAGAATCTACAACTAAGAATGTAGCCTACTTAGAACATAAAGGAATACAAGTTATCTTAAATGGTGAGAGCAGACTTTACGTTATAGAAACTGATAAAGCTAGATATATTATTGATTTTAAGACAGGAAGCTATAATAAAGATCAATTAGAATTCTGTTCTATAATGTTTTATGGTTCAGATAATTCTCTACCTGTTTACAGTGCTATATAATTTCTGGGAAGAAGAAAAAGATTTTTGACTCTCAGTAAACATCTAATAGCTCAATTAGATGAAAAGATAATAATTTTAAGACTTTTTCTTAAAGAATTCTTAGAAACTAAATATTATACTCCACCTAATAAAAAGTAGTTTAAAGGAAAAATGACTTTGATTTTAATGAGTATTACAGATATAAGAATATAATAGCCTTAGAAAATGTGATTTTGATGAACAAAATTAAAAATTTAGTTATAAGTGCCAGTGCAGGAACAGGAAAAACTTATAACTTTCTCTTGAATATATTGTTGCTCTTTTCTAAAAAGCTAATGCAGAGGCTATTGACTCATATTTTGGTCATGACTTTTACAAGAAAAGGCAACTGCTGAAATAAAAGAAGGAATATTATTAGGAATTTGTTGAAAATTTATGATATTTGTAAATACTTAAACTTTCAGTGAGAGAGAGACTATTTTAAATCAAATGAGAATTTAGATGAGAAGAGAAAAGCTAACTACATCAATCTTATTGAGAGTATAGAAAAGATTGAAAAGGTTTAATTGTTGATGAGAATTTTTAGATAATTTATCTAATGTGATATATGAAATATTATCAGAAATAAAGAAAAATTAAAATCTATGCTATAGATGCTTTTTGAATATAATCTTAAAAATATAGTTATAAATTTAATGAAGATAAAATCATATTCTTTAATAGATGAAGCTGAGAACTCTGCTTATTATAAAAAGTTCTTGAAAGTATCTTTACTAACAAAATTATTTAATGACTTCAAGAATTTTTACTGAAAATTCTGAAAAATATAGATAACTATGATTTCAGTGGTTAATGAATTAATCTCTTCTGAGATAGTATATATTTTATCATTGAAATGATAATAAGAATATATAAAGAAAGAAAAAGCTTTAGTATTGATGAAAACCCGTAGAGATTTTAAGAGAGCTTTTCTCATATCTAGAAAATGATGCAAAAGATTTAAATGATGTATTAAAAATGACTGTAAAATCTATATAGGAAAAACTCCTGAAGCCTCAAAGAGAATTATTAGTTGAAAAATGCTAATTTCTCAAGATGGTACAGCAGGCTTACTATACAATGGAAATAAAATTAAAAAGCCACAGATAAAGAATATATGAATATTTAATTTCGAGACAAGAAGTCTTAAAAGAAAATTTAGCAAAAAGAAGTATATAATGAAATTTTAATACCTTATGAGAAAAAGATTTTTGAACTGAGCCTAGAAATTTTTAGACTTTACGATATGTTTAAAATAAGAGATAAAAGAATTTTACTTTTAATGATATTGCTATCTATACTTATATAGCTATAATAAAGAAAATGGTTTAATGAATGAAATGGACTTACAGATGTCTTTTTTGAAAGCTTAGATATGAATATAGAAACTATCTTTCATAGATGAGTTTCAAGACACAAGTATATTACAATGGAAAATACTATACGAATTTACTAAAAAGCTAAGATAGTAGTTTGTGTTGAGATGATAAACAAAGTATCTATGGTTGGAGAGATGGAGAAAAAGATTATTTGAAAATCTTGAAACTATTTTAAAGGCAAATCCAGATACATTAAAAATCTTATGAAGTGATATTAATATCGTTTCATACTGTAATGAATTTTTCTCTGCCATTTCTAGAAAAGATAATTGGGCTTCAAAACCAGTGAAACTACTTAAAATCAAGGCTATGTAAAAGCAATATGTATGACGTGACCTTGATAAAGAAGCTAATATTTATCAGTTCTCTTTAGAAGAATTAAAAAGCTTTTGACTCAGTGACAATGTAGCTAATAGCAAGGACTAATAATGAGCTTGATGAGATAGCTCAACTTTTAGAAAATGATACCATATATTTTGAATAATGAGAAGGATATTTCTGAATATCCTGGAATTTTTGAAATGCTTTGAGCTAAAAATATTTGATTTATGAGAATGAACCAGCTTTATTTAACTTTATTTCTTCACCACTTAGTAAACATAGGAACAGAAGATATTGAAGTTTTACTAAAAATAGAAGTACTTTTCTATATAAACTTCTCTCAAGATAATACTATACTTTCTTTGGAAAATACGAAAATTATAAATTTTTAAATAAGATTATAGATATTAAAAAGAATTTTAAGAATTTTAAAAGTTCAGGAATTTAATTTGAAAGAAATTATAAAAATTCCACTTTTTAGATTATTTTTCTAAAGAAAAACGAAGTTAAAATATCTATGACTTTCATCTTTTAACTAACTCCTATCTTTCTGTTTTAGATTCTATTGAATGACTATAATGATAATAAAACTCTATTCTTGCAGATCTGAACCTCAAATAAAAAGGAAATTGAGCTTGTCTACTATACATAAATCTAAAGGTTTAGAGTTTAAAACAACTTTGTGATAAAAATGATAAAAATCTAAAAGGATTTGATATCAACTATTTGAAAATGAATGAAACTTATATGATAAAACCACTTTTTCTCTTATTTGCCAAAAAGGTTTATAAAAATATTTTTGAAAAGCTGTTTTGAAGATAAGGTCTGAATATACATTCAAGAAGAGAAACTAATCAATTTTATATGTTACTTTAACAAGGCCTGAAAAATAATCTTGTAATTCTATATAATGATGACTTTTGAAGAAAAACCTTAGAAGATTCTAACAAAAGATTTCTTCTCATGTGAAAATTGAGAAATATCTAGAAAATAGAAATTATTGAAGAGAACCCTAAGGAAATTTCATGTAAACTCATCTTCTTATAAATTCAAATATTGAAAATGAAGAAGTCGATAATTTTGAGTAAATAATAGTAAATTCTTTAGCAGAAACAGAAGAAAAGAATAGATTGGTATTTTAGTTCACTACTTTTTGAAAATTTAAAATATGGAAGCTGAAGAAGAAGTAGCCTTTGCTAAAAACTATGTTATATATATCCTATCATATTTTTGGAAAGAAAAAGTTAGATGAAATATTCTCAAAAGAAAACATCTGAAATGTTTTTAAATAAAAGATAGAAATTTTTTCTAAAGAAATGAATCATATCTACAATGAATATGTTCTCTATGATGCTATAGATGAAAGAATATAGAATAGATGAACATGATAAAGATGATGATAATTTTGGGAGAAATCTATATAGTTGACTATAGAACAGGTGGAAAATGAAATCAATTAAACCTGTCTTCTGTTAAAGAAGACTGCAAGAATTAAAAGATTATGAAATAAAAACTAATTTTAGGTGATGTTTTAATTTGATTAATAATTTAAATGCTGTATTATTAAAATAGTTATTTAGTTAAAAATATGGGAAATCTCGTGAAAATTTATGTTCTGTCAGAGAATAAATCATGATGAGGTTGAATATGAAAGAGAGATCATTCAATAGGAAATGAGGAAACTTATTCTATACCTTTTACAAACTACTTCCAGAAATTAGAAAGAGAGTTTAATTCTTCCATGTCTGAATATGCTTATCAAAGATTGTTAAAAATAATATATTTTCTCAGTGTTACTGTAAAGATAAGATATTCATCTTTAAAACTTATATTACAAAGTAAAAGTAAAATTTGCTACAAAAGATAAAAGAGATCTTTAATGAGATGCTAGAACTTAGAATTCATTTGAGCTAGATGATGGATAGACTTTTAGGAATATGCTTTGGTATATATAAAGAAACACATTGATGCAATTATCAATTAATGAGAGTTTGAAAAATAAAATAAGAAAATTTAAATAAACTATTTACAAAAAATCAATAAATAACAATTATGTTCGTGAGATAAATAAACTGAAAGTCGTATAAGCTAAAAATATGGAAAGGTGTCTCCTACGGTTCACCTGGAAATTAACCAACTTCTGAAAAATATTTTTACTGTATGTTCTTTTGATATAGAAATTTATTTTGTGTATTTAACGAGATGGAGGAAAACAGTGAAGTTAATAACTAAAAATAATATAAATAGAATAGATTTAAGATAGCTGTTTTCAAAGGGATAGTTGCGAACAGTTATAAGTGTGGATTGTAAACAATAATCTGAGTGTGTGTCAGATCATTTATTATAAAACTATTATAAACTATTATGGAGAAAGAATGCAGATTTAAGATTTTTGTTAGAAGAGTTTTTGATTTAGATGCAAAAGATTGGAGAAGCTAACTAAGAAAGAATTAGGAATAGACATAAAAATCTAGACTAATTAGTATTTATGATATCTTTAATCTAAGTGTGATAAAGAAAATGTTAAGAAGATGATACTATCAGAACCAGTTACTGACTCAATAACAGAAGATGATTAAAGGAAAAATATTTTGCTTTGTTGAATTCTACCTGGTCAATTTGATCAAAAGAGCAGATTCAGCAATACAATGTATTGATATAGTATCAACAGTTAAACAAAATGTAGATGTCTTAACTTCAAAATTATAATATTAAATGAGGAAATTACTGATGAAGAGTTAAATAGAATCAAGAAATTTTATATAAATCCTATTTGAAATAGAGAAAAGGATTTATCAGTTTTAAAGAAAGAAGAAATCTTATTTAATTCAGAGTTATTACCTGTATTCTTCACTCATTGAATGATGCTGAAATTGAAAAATGAGAGCTGATTTGGGACTTAATGTCTTTTTGAGAGATTTGAAATTTGTTCAAGATCACTATATATAAGGAAGAAATCCTACTGAAACAGAAATAAAAAGTTTTTAGATACTTGATCGTCTGACCACTGAGACACAACTTTTGAAACAGATAAACAGTTACATTCCCAAATTCCGAATTTGGAAAACAAATGGAAAAAGGTTTAATGAATACTTAAAAATTAAAGGAAGATGTATCTAAGAAAAGAGCAGTTTCTTTAATGGATATGTGACAATAGTTGCAAAATATCTAAAGAAAAGAAGGAAAAATTAGATAATTTAGAAGTTTCTGAAGAAAATAATGCTTGTTCTGTATGTAGTAGATGTTGAAGTAGAAGGTGAGATCTATTGAAAAATGGCTATTGATGTTTAAAAATGAAACTCATAATCACCCAACTGAAATAGAACCATTTGGAGCCTAACTTGTTTTAGGTGGAGCTCATCAGAGACCCATTATCAGGAAGAGCTTTATGTACGTCAAGCAATGGGAGTTACAGTTCAGAAATCTCTTGAAACTGTGGAAGAAACTTTAAAAGGAAGAAATTACCTGAAAAGAAGATTACAACAGGAGCAGCTAGTGGATATGCTTCTATGGAAACGAAATAGGAATTGCAACCATTGGTATCAGAAATCTATCATGATGGATACAAAAGCAAAAAGAATGGAAGTTGGAGCAGTTGTAGCTGCAGCACCTGTAGAAAACATAGTTAGAAAATCTCCTGTACCTAGAGTAGCATAATTATTATGGGTGGAAAAACTGGAAAGAGGCGTGGAGGAACAGGATCTTCTAAAGACATAATGATAAATCTCTTCTATTATGTGGAGCAGAAGTTCAGGTAATGCTCAGAAAGATCCAAAGATTGTTTAAATGCTGAAGCAACAAAACTTTATTAAGAAATGTAATGACTTTGGAGCTGGAGGAGTTTCAGTGCTATTGGAGAATTAGCTGATGGAGTTGAAGTAAATCTTGACTTGGTTCCTGTTAAATATGATGGATTAAAATGGAACAGAACTTGCTTTATCAGAATCTCAAGAAAGAATGGCGCTATGGTTTCTAAAAGAAGATACAGAAAAATTCTTAAAATTTGTAGATGAAGAAATTCACTTTGGAAATTGTAGTAGGTTATGTAACAGATAAAAATAGATTAACTTTTAAACTGGAAGGAAAAGCTATTGTCGATATTTCAAAGAGATTTCTTAAATACTAATGGAGTTCAACAAAATATGACATGAAGTTAGAATTGCAAAATGAAAATGTATTTGAAAAATTTAAAACTTCTGATAGTAGCTTAGATGATACATAATATTAAAATTAAATGTGGCTTCACAAAAGGTTTTAGTAGAAATGTTTTGATTCTTCTGTTGGAGCAGGAACTATTTCTAGTACCTTTTGGTGGAAAATATCAAATGTCACCAACTGATGTGTTTTCTATAATGTAAATTCCTGTTTTAGATAAGAATACAGATACAGCTTCAGCATAACTTGCAGCTAATCCTTATATAGATGGTCTACATACCATGGAGCTATCTATGCAGTTGTAGAATCATTAGCTAAATTAGTGCAGAGGGAGTTGACTATAAGACAGCTAGACTTTCATTCCAAGAATACTTTTGAAAAACTTGGAAGACGCATATAAATGGTCTAAACCATTCTTAGCATTACTTGGAGCTATGAAAGCACAAAAGATTTTGATGTTGCTGCTATTGGTGGAAGACTCAATGGGTGGAACATTTAATGATATATCTGTACCACTACATGACTCATTGGAGTTAGCCCTGTAAATGTTCATGATGTTATCTCAACAGAATTTAGCTTAAAAATAAATTATATTTAGTAGAAAATAAAATTGATGAAAAAGATTTCTTATTCAATAGTGAAGAATTAAAGAAAACTTTGAATTGTATTAAAAATATAAAAGTAGTAGTGTCTGCTATGGTTATAAAAATGGGTGGACTTGCAGAAGCATTATCAATGAGTTTGGTAATAGATTAGTTTTGAAATCAATAATAAAGATGTAGATTTATTGAGTTTAAAACCAGCTCTATCTTAGTGAAATAACAGAAGATTATCATATAGAATGCTATTTGTTAGGGAAGGATGAGTGATAAATTTGAAGGAAAGGTAAATGAGAAAAGTAATTTAGAAAATGTTGAATCTGTTTGGTTAAATAAATTAAAACCTATCTTCCCGATAAATTAGGGAAAAATAGAAACTTATGATATTAAAAGAAAATAAAAATATCTGAAGAAAAATATATAAGTCATCTATAATCTGCTAAACCAAGAGTAGTTATAACCTTTTCCCCAGGAACTAACTCGAATATGATATGTAACAATAGATTCAATGAGTGCTTGAAAGCAAAAGATAACTTTACTTAGAAACTTAACACAAAAATCATTTAGCTGAATCTGTTGATCAAATGTGTAAAAGACTAGAAATTCTCAAATATTTGTTTTACCAGGTGGATTTAGTGCTGGAGATGAGAACCAGATGGTTCTGGAAAATTCATAACAGTTTTACAAAATCTAAACTAATGGATGAAATTAAAAGCTTTCTTGAGTGAGATGGACTTATTTTAGGGAGTATGCAATGGTTTTCCAAGCTTTTAGTTAAATCAGGACTTTTACCTTATGGAGAAATTGAAATGTTCATGAAAATCACCTACTCTTACATCAATAAGATAGGTGAACATATTTCTCAGTAGTAAAAACTAAAATTGTTACAAATAATTCACAGTAGTTATCATCATTTGAAATAGGAGAAACATTTGATATACCTGTATCTCATGGAGAGAAGATTTCTATGCTAGTGATGAAGTATTAAAAAATTATTTGAAAATGGTCAAATAGCAAGCTCAATATGTTGATTTCGACGAGCGCTACAAGTGAATTTAGATTTAACCCTAATGGTTCCAGTTTAGCTACTAGAAGGAATTATACTCTGATGGTAAGATGTTGGAAAGATGGGACACTCTGAAAGATACTCAAGAGATGCATTTAAGAATATACCAGGTAATAAAGATCAAAACCCAATATTAAATGGAATACAAATATAAATAATATGGAGGAAAAATGATAGAGAATAATATTTGGAGTAAATCAGATGTTGATGTAATGAAAGACAGCAACTGCTTTGAAAAGTTTTGATTGATATACAGCTCATGTTCTATCAGCTCATAGGTTCCTGAACTTTTAGAAGAAACATTAGAAAAAATTTGAAAAGAAGATTATGGAGTTATTATTGCAGGAGCAGGTCTTGGCATTTACCTGGAGTTATAGCTTCACAAAAACAGTTTTACCTGTAATTGGGCTACCTATAGCCAGCAGTAGAAGGTTTAGATACTATTCTCAATAGTACAAATGCAAAAATCAATTCCTGTTGCAACTGTTAATAAATAATTCATACAATGCTGGAATGCTAACTTGATGAAAGTAATGGCAGTTGGAAATAAAGATTTAAGAGAAAACTTTTAGAATTTAGGAAAAGAAATGAAAGAGTTCAAAATATGCAATGGTAGAATTATAATAAAATGAATGTTTTTATTTAAAATTAGGAGATAGAATGGAAAAAGGAAAGAAATTTGCTTTATGAAGGAAAAGGCAAAAACAATTATATGAAACTGATGACAAAGGTTTGGTAATAGTTCGTTAAAAGATGATGCTAGCTGGAAAATGGAGCTAAAAAGGAACTATTCATAATAAAAGGTATAATGAATAATAAATCAACTTTAATATTTAATATATTAGAAGAACATGAATACTCACTTTGTAAAAATTAAATGATGAGATCAACTAGTCAAAGGTAAAATATTTCTTTAGAGTAATAGTTAGAAATATAATAGCTGGTTCTATAGCTAAAAGAGTCGGAATTAAAGAAGAACTAAAATAAACAACACTATATTTGAAATATGTATAAAAGCATGAATATGGAGATCCTTTAATAAATGATGACCATCATGCAGTAGCAATGGGACTTACTACTTATGATGAATTAAAAGAAATCTATGATATTACAGCTAAAATTAACAATCTTTTAAAAAGAAAATTTGATAAAATTGGAGTAACTTTAGTAGATTTCAAAAATTGAATTTGGTAAAAATTCTAGAAATCTTACTTGCTGATAATCACTCTGATACTTGTAGACTATGGATAAAAACTGGAAAAACTAGATAAAATGATTCAGAAGATTTAGAAATATGAAAGAGCATATAGAAGTTGTAAAAAGATGACTGAAGCTAAAATAAAATTAAAAATTAAGGATTTATTTTATAAAAGGAGAAATATGGGTATATAGCTTTGCACTCAAAGTTAGAAAGGACTTAGTAGAATTGCATATTATGGAATGTATGTGAGCAACACAGAGGACAAGAAAGAGCAGGTTACACTATCTGTGATTCTAAAACTAATAATGAGTTAGAGTAAGACGAGTTAAAAATATTGGACTTGTTCAGATGTTTTTAAAGTTGAAGACTTTCAAAAATATATTAGAATATTTTGATAGCACATACAAGATATGGTAGCAAAAATACTGTTTCTATTAGAAACTGGTCAACCTATAGGTGGAGAGTCTGCAATGGGGTATATATCTCTTGTATAAATGGTGATATATCAAATAGGAAGAATTAAAAGTAAGAATTATTAAACAATGGTTCTTTATTTTCAAACAGCAATAGATACAAATTATACTAAAATTTTTAAGTATTAATGGTAAATATGGATATAAAGAAGCAGTTTTAAAAACTGTTGAAAATTAAAGGTTGTTTTTGCTCTTGGAATAATAATAATAATGATACGTAGGATCACGAAGGATTAAGACCATTATGTTGGTAGATATAGCTGAAGATGATATGTATGTTCTAGCTTGTGAAAGTTGTGCATTAGATGCTAGGGTGCAGAATTAGCATATTGAGCTGGAGAAATGGTAGTCATAGATGATAATGGGTGGGAAAGCATAAAATACAAAGCACTAGCAAGTTCATTTGAATATATCTGTTTGGAAGACCAGATAATAGTTATAGATGGATTAGTGTTTATGATTTTGAACATCAAACAGGAAAATGCTTGTATGAATTAAAATCAATAGAAAGCTGATATAGTTATAGGTGTTCCTGATTCAGGAGTTCCAGCAGCAATAGGATATGCGAAACAAGTGGAATACCTGATTCAGCTGCTGATTGAAAAATAATATGTTGGAAGAACTTTATTGCCCCAGTTCAAGAATTAAGAGAAGAGAGCAGTAGAGTTGAGTTAAATCCAATAAAAGAATTAATTAAAAGATAAAAGTAGTGTTATGGATGATCTATAGTTCGTGAGACAACATCTAAAAACTAATAGATGTTTTATTTGAAAGGAGACAAAAAGAAGTGCATTTTAGATCAGCTTTCTCTGTTGTTATAGAAGAATCATATTTTGGAGTTAATATAGATCCTAACAATAAATTAATGGGTAGCTATATGAGCATTGAAGAAATAAGACAAAGCAATAGAGCAACAACTTTAGATTATCTATCATTAAAGAATTTAAAGAAAATTTTAAATGGTGGAGAAGATTTCTATACAGGTTGCTTCAAAGAGATGAGAAATAATTTAGTAAAAAGTAAAAGCAAAAACTAACAACAAGAAAATGGAGGAATAATGATAAATTCTTATAAAAGATTCAGTGTCGATAGTAGAAGATTACAAAACAGTTGAATTAATGAAAAATGTTTCAAAAACTCATAATAAATCTGTTCTAATAAACTGAGTGCTCAGGACATGTAGATTAGACAATATAAAATCCTGTTTTAATTTCTGGTACTGATGGAGTTGAACAAAATTGAGGGTGCAATGAAACATATGATACAGTAGGAATAATTGTGTTGCTATGTGCGTAAATGATGTACTATGCCATGGAGCAAAAACCATTATTTTTCCTAGATTATTTAGCTTGTGGAAAACTTTGATGCAGAAGTGGTTGACAATTAGCTTTCAGGAGTTACAGAAGGTTGTTTATAATCTTATGCTGCCTAGTAGATGGAAACTGCTGAAATGCAGGTTTTTATAAAGAAGGAGACTATGATATAGCAGGTTTCTGTGTTGGAATAGTTGAGAAAATTTAATAGATGGTTCAGTAAAAGAAGGAAATAAAAATAATAGCAGTAGCTGAGAGTGTATTTTCCATAGCAATGGATACTCACTAGTAAAGAAAAATATTTACTGACTATAATGAAAAAGTTTCTTTAAAAAGAATATGGAGAAAAATGTAACTATGGAGATGTTTTATTGACTCTACAAAATTTATGTAAAACCATCTTAAAAGTTTTGAAAAGTTTGATATAAATGGTATGGCACATATAACAGGTGAGGTCTATGAAAACTTACCTCGTTGTATGGGAAAAAGATTTATCTCCAGTAGTGTTGAGAAAAGTAGAGTTCCTGAAATATTTAAATTAATTGCTGAAGAAGTAAAATAAAAGAAGAAAGGTATTTTGGAACTTTCAATATGGGATGGGTTTTCACTTTAGTAGTAGAGATGTTGAAACCTATTATTGAATTATTGACTTCATTAGGAAACTGCTTATGAAATAGGACATATTGGAAAAAGGAGATCATAATTTATGTCTAAAATAAATAGATAGTAGTTCTTGTATCAGAAGTGATCAAATTTACAAGTCAATTATTGATATAGGAGAATGTAATTTGAATCAGAAATAACATGTTATTGCAGACAAGAGAGTGTTAAAAGCACAAAGAGCTGAAAGAAACATGGTATTGAGGCTTTATTATTAGATGAGTATTGATAATAAGTTGCTAATAGAGATTATTGATTCACACATTAGAAGGATGTAAAACTGATTATACTGTTAGCAGGATATTTGTCAATTTTGACTGGAAAAATATTTATAGAAATGGGATAAAGAGTTATAAATATACATCCTTTCTATTATCAAACCATTTGGTGGAAAAGGTCTGCATGGTATAAAAGTCCATGAAGCAGTTATAAAAGCTGGTGAAAAGAGAAGTGGATGTACTGTCCACTTCGCTACTAATGAAATAGATGCTGGTGAAATTATAACTAATGTAAAAGTTCCAGTATTAGAAGATGATACTCCTGAAACATTACAAAAGAGTTTTGGGTTTCAAGAACATAAATTATTGATTAAAGGTATTAAAAGATATTGTAGAATCTCCAAACTCAAAATAAAATATGAAAGGGAATTGAGATGTAAAAGAGCTAATTTCAGTATATGATAAGACAGGTATATGGTTTTGCAAAATTTTTGAGTTAGTAAGGAATAGAAATCTATTTCTACTGGTGGAACATATAAATATTTAAAAAGAAAAATATTGAAAGTTATTGAAGTTAGTAAGATAACAAATTTTGAAGAAATGTTAGATGGTAGAGTTAAAACTACATCCAAATATACATGGTGGAATTTTAGCACTGAGGATAATGAAGAACATATGAGAACTTTAAAAGAAAGAAATATAGATACAATTGATTATGTTATAGTAAAATCTATATCCTTTCTTTTGAAAAGTAAAAGAATTTATCTTTTGAAGAAAAATTGAATTTTGATTATGTAGGTGGATCTACTATGCTTGGGTCTGCTAAATCTTTTTAAAGATGTAGTTGTCATTTCTGATGTGAAAGATTATGAGCTTATAAAAGAAGAAATAAATAATAGTGATGATGTTTTCTTATGAAACTAGAAAAGATTAGCAGGAAAAAGTATTTAATCTGACTTCTGCCTATGATGCAGCTATATCACAATTCTTATTGGATGAAGACTTGAAATATCTAAATATTTCATATAAAAATCTATGGAAATGAGATATGAGAAAATTCACGTCAAAAGGCTGCATATTATACAGATAATCATGTCTGATGGGGCTATGAAAAAACTTTAAACAACTAATGGAAAAGAGCTCTCATACATATCAGAGATATGGATCTTTGCTTGGAAGGTTGTTTCAGAATTTGATGAAATTTGTTGTTGTGTCGTAAAACATTCCACGCCTTGTGAGTTGGTCTTGGAGAGATAATGTTGGAAAAGACTTATACATGAAACAGATCCAGTATCTATTTTTGGTGGAATAGTACTTTCAATAGAGAGTTGATGAAGCAACTAAAGTATGAAATGAAAATATTTTAGAAATTATAATAGCACCTAGTTTTCAAGCTCAGCTTTAGAAATATTGAGTAAAAGAAAATATAAGACTTATTGAATGTAAAGATAAACCAAGTGACAGAATTAATAAAAGTTGATGGTGGAATTTTAGTTCAAGATACAAATAATAGATTATATAAGATTTGGAAGTTGTTACTAAAAGCTAAACCTAGTCAAGAAGAAAAAGATTTAATTTTTGCTAAGTAAGTGGTGGGTGTAAAATCAAATGCTATAGTTGTAGCTAAAAATTTACAAACATTAGGAATAGGTGGAGAAGTAAAGTAGAATTTGGGCAGCTGAAAGAAAGCTTTAGAAAAGAGCTAAAGAAAGATTTGAAATGCAACGATGTCATGCTTTCTTCAGATGCGTTCTTCCATTTAGAGATGTAGTTGAACTAGCAGCTGGGAATGGAGTTAAAGCTATAATTCAACCTATTGGTTCGTAAATGATAAAATTCTATTGAAGAATGTGGATAAAAATAATATTTCTATGATATTCTCAAAATTAAGACATTTCAAACATTAAAATTATTGGAGAACATAAATGAGTAAAACTAAAAAGACATCGAAGTTTTAAAGTCTATTCCTGTAAATATTAGATGATATTATAAAGAAAAATATCTCTAAGTTAGATGAACATTTAGCGAAAGATTGGGATATAAATAAAAATATATCAATCAGTAAATATACTGATTTATCTCCTTTGAGATTGTGCTTTGATTATGGAAGCTTTTTGAATCTGTGAAATGGCTTGTAGAGCATGGAGCTAATTTAAATGCAAAAAGATAGACCAAGTGACGACTGTTGGGGATATTGTGATGAGAAAGATAATTCAGTATCTTGTTTCTCATGGTGCAAAAAGTAAATTTGACTAATAATGTTAAATCAGATGCATTTATGGGAAGCTATATATGGAAAACAATATGAACATTTACAGCTTATCCATGATTTAGGACATCAGCAGATAAATATGGAGGAAAAAGCATTTCGTGAAGCTGTTTCTGATAGAAATTATGATGTTTTAAAATTTTTATAAAAATGGTGTTGATATAAACTACAATGAAGCTGATATGGTCTATCCTTTTTAAGCCTACTCCATTGTGTGTAGCAGTGAGATATGTTGATTTAGCTAGTGTAAATTTCTTGTAGAGAATGGAGCAGATGTTACTTTGACAGAAAAGATGGAATGCAGACACATAGTATAGCCTTGGAGAAAAGGTGATATTGAAATGGCTGAATATAAATCATTAGAGCTAGCTTGAATATCATAGTTTACAAAATAAATTAGATGAATTAAAGCCATTTAAGTTGCCAAAAACTTATTTGAGTTCTTACAAGGAGATAAAACTTCATTTTGAACTAGATGACTGTGATTTTTAAATGGATAGAGTCGTTAATAGATACAATTCCAATGAAAGTGGAAGACAAAAATTACTTCGTATCTAGCAACAGGGAGATTGAGAGACATAGACATTGTTTGGAACCCAAAGACAAAGAAAATTGCTTTTTATGATATGGAACATAAAGAGCTTTAAAGATATTACTGATTTTGTTGACTTTTATAGAAAATACTATCATATATGCATAATTGAAGGTGACTTATAAAATTAAAAATAGGAGAATGATAATGAAAGTTTTTAATAGTTGGTTCTGGTGGTAGAGAACATGCAATAGCTTGGAAAAATTTCTCAAAAATCAAAAGTGAATAAAATATTTGCTGCACCAGGAATGCTTATAATAAAGTTATTAAGAATTGTGAAAATATAAATTTAAAAACTTCTAATGACATTTTAAATTTTATACAGAAAAAGGTTGATTTAACTATTGTTGGAAGTGAAGAATTATTAGTTGACGGTATAGTTGATAAATTTCAAAAAATAATTTAACTATATTTCGACCAAATAAAAGAAGCCGCATGCTTGAAGGTTCAAAAAGCTTTTTGCAAAAGATTTTTATGCAAAAATATGGAGTTAAAACTGCTAAATATCAATCTTTTACTGATAAAGAAAAAGCTATAAAATATTTAGATGAAATGTCTTTATCCTGTTGTTATAAAAGCAAGTGGACTTGCTGCAGGAAAAGGGGTTGTAATTGCTCAAAATAGAAAAAGAAGCAGAAGATACTTTAAATGATATGATGACTAATAAAGTATTTGTGCAGCAGGAGATACTGTTGTAATTGAAGAATTTTTAGATGGGTGTTGAAATTTCTGTTTTATCTATTACAGACTCAGTAATAATACCTTTATTTCAGCTGACGTAATCACAAGAAAATATCTGAAAAAGAAACTGGTTTAAATACTGGTGGTATGGGAGTAATTGCACCTAATCCATATTATACTAAAAACTATTGAAGAAAAATTTATTCAAAAATATATTGAACCTACTTTTTAAAGGGTATTAAAGAAGAAAAATGAATTTTGCTGGAATAATATTCTTGGTTTGATGGTTGCAAATGGAGAAGTACATCTTACTTGAATATAATATGAGAATGGGAGACTCTGAAACTGCAAGCAGTTTTACTCACTAATGAAATCAGATTTTAGATGTATCTAACTCAGCTTTAAATAAAGAGTTTAAAAATATAAAAATTGATTGGAAAATAAATCAGCTTGTTGTAGTATGATAGCAGGAGGATATCCTAGTTAAATATGAAAAAGGAAATCTTATCAGTGGTCTAGAAAAATTTTGATATAAAACAATTCTGATACTAAAGGTTTTTCTTTGCAGGAGTAAAAGAAGAAAATGATAAGCTCTATACTAATGGTGGTAGAGTTTCTAAATTTGTTTCTATTCAAGATAATTTAGAAAAAGCTATTGAGGCTGCATATAAAAATGTAAAAGAAATTTCATTTAAAGATAGCTATTGTCGTAAAGATATAGGAACTTTATATGTACCCGTAAAAATTAAATTGTATATAAACTTATGAGGTTTTGCTAAATGTATCGAAAAGTATAGTTCATTACTGAGTGACTTTAACGATAAAAATCACATCTGCTGCAATCGGGAAACTCACTTCGTTCAGACACTCCTGAATTTGCTCTTTGGCTCATTCTATTTGATTTTTATCTCAAACTCATTCGTAACTCACTTATACTTTAGAATTTAAATTTTGTAACAGCTCATTTTCAATATTTCTTCTACTTTTTCAGGTTCTTCAACAGAATGTTTTCTACTTCTACCACATTCTTGAGCTTGTTCTTCACAAATTAAGCATTTTCTAAAGATCTTTCTTGAAAGCTTTTTCAAAAATTTAACATCAATAACATCTATATCAAATAATCTCCTAATTGAGAACTTTCTTCAATAGCAACAGTTATATTTTTATCAGCTGTACTATCAACAGAGATAAATAATCATTTCCTGTATTTTCATCTAATTCTTTAATTTCTAAAATTCTCAATATTATTTTTTCTAATTTTCTAATATTAATTTCTTTCCAATATCAAAGCTTTTCTTTGATTTGTTGATTAGTCTTTTATAGATCCAGGTATACTCATAGTAAATGAAATTAGAGGCATATTATATTTTCTTTATCATTTCATTTTGAATATCTCACTCTTTCACGACACATTAAAACTCTTCAATTCCAACTTCTACTCCTTGCATAAAAACTCCTTTATCAGTAATAGAATAACATCAGCTTTGAGAACGAATTTTATCTATCACAGGCTTTTGCTCATCACTTAAAAATAATTATAAGTTGTTTCAGGAACAAGATTTTTAAATCTTCAAATTTCCATTTTTTTATTATTTGTCTAACTAGTTGAAGCACTTATAACCTTGTCTAGAATATTTTCTAGGTACTACTACACATTCTATATTATTTTTCAGTAATTTTTAACATAGTTTGATTATAAATATTTGTTACTGCTTATTAGGCTCTTCTCCAACATAACGTCTATTGATATTTAAAGAGTCTTAGCAATTTTTAGTAAAACTTTCAATATCTAAATTAGCTTGACTTTCTATTACTGCAACTTCATCTTTTGAAAATAGCTTGGGAAAAGTAGCACTACTTTATTATATAATCTCCTGTTTCATGATAACAGATATTCTTTAGATGCTTTTCGTTCCTTCTATAACAAGCTCACTTCAAAAAGGAACTAAGCTACTATCATCACTGACTATAACATAGATGCAGAATATCACTTTTCACTAGCAGCTTTTTCAACCAAGTATTGATGACCTAAGGTGAAAGGATTGACATTCATAATAAGAGTAGCAATCTACTTTTACCTTCTCTCATATCTTTTTTAAATTATCTAAATAATCAGAAAACCAGTTCTTTAGTCTCCATATAAAGACAATTTGATTTTTCTATATTTATAATTTACAAAAACCTAAATCTTTGTAAATATTTCATAGATTTATTTTTGTATAAAAATAAATGATTTAGTCCTCTGAGAATCTATAACTCACAAGGTGAGTAACTATTTGATTCATAAGTCCTTCTCCTTGATGAGAGAATTATCTACAGCAAGACATCTTAAAGGTATTTTAAAACAACTTCCAGTTGCAATAATATTCATATCATCAAACATAGCACAAGTGCTAATCTAAGTTTTTATCTCTTCTAATTTCTGCTTAGCTAGTAAGTCATCGATTAATTTTAAACTTCTTTTATCATACATATTTTTAGAAATATTGTATTCTGACATAGAGCCTCCTAAACAATAATTAGTTTTATTTAAAAGTATAACATTAATTTCATCTATTGACATAATGATATGATATATATCTAAAAGATAGAGGGTCAAATGAAAATAAAAAGTAAAAGGTGACAGCTTTTAAATTTAATATTTCAAGTGCAGAAAACAACAATGAAAGGCTATAAATAGAGCAGTAGACTTAAAAATTTCTGAAGATTTAGATTATTATAGATATTGGGTAGCAGAACATCATAATTTTAGAGGAGTAAAAGTTCAGCAACAGCATTATTAATCCAACATATATTAGCTAATACAAAGAAAATAAAGGTGTAGATTGAGGTAATGCACTACAAAGCCATTCTCCTACAGGTAGCAGAAACCTTTGGATGGAACTTTAGAAACTTTATCATCCTGATAGAGTAGTTTAGGAGTTGGTAGAGCACCTGGAACTGATGCAGAAACAGCTATTTAATATATAGACAAAATATACAAATATTCATAACTTTTATGGAAGACATTTTCTACAATTAGAGAGATATTTTGATCTGAAGAAGAACAAGGAGTAGTTAGTTGCTAATCCAGGAATAAATCACTAATGTTCATAATTATTTTGAGTTCAATCAAGCTCAGCATATGTAGCTGCGAATTAGAGTTACCATACTCTTTGCAACTCATTTTGCACCTGCTATGTGCTGAAGAAGCCCCTTTCTATATATGAAAAGCATAAAGCTTTCAAAATATTTAGATGAACCATATTTTTATTTTAGGAGTTTTAGCTCATGGAGCAGATACTGATCGAAAGAAAGCTGAAAAGGTTATATACAATAGCTCAACAAGGTTCAATAAGACTATTGTTAAGAGAAGAAAAAGGTCTATATCCTCAGCATGATGAAAAATTTGAGGAGAAACTCAAATTTAAGCTCTGCATGAAAAATATTTTTAAAATCAAGAATAGGGAATAAATTTAGTGGGTTCAAAAAGAGACATATCAAAAATCTGCGAAGTAAAAGCAAAATTTGATCTGATGAGTAATCTGTAAGTTATATGCCCAGTTAGAAGAACTAGAAAAGTCATATAGACACTAAAAGAAGTGTAGAAAATACTATATGCTGCTGCCTATTGTACTTTTAAATTCAGCGTATAAATGAGTTACATGAAATTAAAACTCTTTAACAGATTATTGGGACGTCCTATAATGGTGAAAGAGCCTCTGAGGAGCTCTAGAACCATTATAGGCTGCAGTAATCGTTATAAATGTAACGAATTATTTTTACTTTTTATTATTCTGTAGCCACATTCTTGCATTTTCTAGCATTAAACGAATTCTATTTTCTTGATTGACAGAACTTGCCCCTGGATCAATCTACAGCAATGATATTTTGCTTTAGGGTGATTATCTTAATCTTTCTATCATTCTTTGCAAATTATATGAGTTAGTAGACAAACCAAATGGTTTGAGCACAGTACATTCTTTACCTATTTCAATAAACTCTAACATTTCTGCTGTCACAACCAACCTTCTCCCATTTTCACTCCATGACCCATAACCTTTTTGTCATACTCTACTCAAAGGAGATGGTGGAACAAATGATTTATATTGTTTTATAACATCTATCATTCTTTGTTTCTTTTCTTTTCATATCCTACTACATACTTTACAAAGCAATATTTAAGACCTTTTCTTTCCATAGATTTTTCTATCAAAATAGTGTCATATAGATTGAATAGTAAAAAGTCAAGCAGTCTGTACTACAGCTTCAACCTCTCTTTTCTAAATAATCTGTTAAATGATTATTTCTAGGAGAATATTTCTATAAATTTTCCTACAATACCACACATGAATCACTTAAGTTTGATGTAAATGTTCTATTATTTTTATAGTTTTTAGCTTTTAAAAGGTGTCTCCAACTTCAGAACCAGTTTTTCCTTCCAATAAGCTAGATACTTTATCGTCCCTGATTTTCTTCATATGCTACTGATTGATGGTAAAACAGACATCAAAAGATCACCATATAGAAAATACTATAGATTGAATAACCTTTAAAATGAAAGAGAAAATTCATTCTTTTATCTAAGCCTCAAAGTTTAAAGATAGCACTTTTACCTTATGGAAAACCATTTATTTCTAATGCTTGTAGCAGGTGAATATAGTTAGAAGCTCTGACAACCTCCCTCCCAGTCTGCAGCAATAAACAGCTCACATTGTTTTGTATCATATTTTCCACTTTTAGCATCAATAAATTGTCCTATCAAGAAGAGCAGGATACACATATCATTATGAACACTTTTTAATCCTTCTTCTATAACTCCTCTATGATCGTTTTCAGTAATTTCTACATCATATCCTTCATAAACTCCTGCATTAGGTCAAATGTCCATCATCAGGAATAAGCACTTTACAATTTTTATCCATTTTACTATGACTCTCTTCTTTCATAGTTGTTATGTGTTTTTAGTCTTATTTTTGCTGCTCCAAGTTACTTACTTCATCTATTTTAATTGTGTATATAATTTATTTTGAACGTATCTTTGAACTTATCATGTAATGTGGCATCTATACCACAACCAAAACTAACTAAATGAACTAATCCATATTTTTATGTTACTCACATATTTTGCTGCATTATGCACTTCTGCATGATATCCTCATTGATTTACTGTTTTGTAGTTAATTTCCTTCAACAGGATATAAAGCATCTTCTGTTACAATGCTACAAATTAGAGAGAATTTAAAGTCTATCTAATCCATGATTAATTTCTGGATCTATATGATAAGGTCTAGAAGTTAAAATAATAACAGGATACATATTTTCTTTCAAAACTTTTACCTACTACCTTCTTGACGAACAGTTTCTCTACTCATGATATGTTTTAAAATGCTTTTTCTGTAGCTTTCGTCCATTTCTAGTCAACTTTGGAATAATATTTTAAATTGTTCATACATTTGTTCTGCAAATAATTTATGATTTTCAATTCTAAATGGGTATAAAAAGTTAGTTTTTCTACTACTTATATTAGCCTGTATAGCTCTGTGATAGTAAGCAACCACAGGACAGTTATAACAGTTATCTGAAATTCTTCATCAAAAGTATAGCTCATACAAGGATAGAAAATAGATCTACATCTAAATCAAATCATATGCCCATGTACTAACTTGCTGGAAACAAACTGTATCTGATGATAGTATTTTGTGTCTCTTCATGTAAAGATTACGATTTGACACTGAAAGAACATCACAATCTAGTGAACGAAAATAGTTCCGCCCGAGAGGTAGCATTTACAGATATTTAAAGCTCTGGTAATCCAATTTTTGCTCTTCCACCAGCCTTTTAATGGAACAGAGTAAAAAGCTGATTTGGTAAGCTACTATATTAGGTAAATCACTTTGAAATTTCTTTCCAGCACTCCCTTTCACATTTATTTCCACTAATAAATTTCTGTCCATTTGTAAAAGTATTGATTGTTAATTGAGCAGGTTGGTACATAATCTTACACATTCTCATGAAGAAATATGTTGCAAAAAGTTTTCAATTCTCTCAAATTTAATAACTTTGATTTTTCTTTTTGAACTTTTTCCATATAAAAGCAGCTCCATACAACCTCATTAGTCTCAGAATTTCATCTAGTATTTCTTCCAAGTTCTTGTTCAAAAGAACGTAAGATCGCATTATTTAGTCCTCCTTGTACCTACAATATTTTCTCCTAAATCATTTATATCACGAGCATCGAATTACTTTTAAAATAGCATTCTTAACAACACTTCAGCAAGTCCTGCTTGAGATATCTTCTACTTGCTCCATCTTTTTGGAGCTTGTTTAACAGAAGAATTGATAGAGTACAACGAGAACCAAGTTCAGCTGGAGATTGAAAGATAGCTTTAGCAAAATCTGTGTACTATATCCTAAAGACTTAGTCAAATGTTTCTAAAAGATCCATAACTCAGAACAGTCTATGAAAACAGATGGAATCAATTGCACCATCTTTGATAGTGAAAACATTTTATATCCCTGTCCACCAATGTCAATAATGAAATCTACTTGATTAAAAATGCTTTAGCTGCTGTATAGTGAGCTATTGTTTCTGCAACTCCAATATCAACTCCAAAAAGCAACTTGCATTAATTCTTCACCATGACCAGTTACTGTACTGGATACTATTTCATTCTATCTCCACAAAGTTCTCTAATGTTGCTCTAAGAATAAAGAAACAGGATTTCTTTGAAGATGAGTAGTAACGATATAAAATATTTTCATCTTCGTCCAAAAGAACTACCTTTATAGTTGTAGAACCCGAATCTAGTCCTAGGTAAGCTTTTCCTGAGTATGTTGTATCATTTGTAGGAACTGTCACTTGATGTCTTTTTAAAAAGCTCAAATTTTCTTCTGAAGTAAATAAGGATCTAAATGCTCAACTCTTTCTTTTGTGATAGTAAATTAACTACTCCATCATAGTCAAATATTTCTTCTAGTATCAGCAAAAGTATGCATTCTAATGCCACAAAATACAGCTAGTTTGAAAATTGCTTTTCTTTAGAAAGTTTTAGTACTTCAACAAACTCTTTCTGTAAGCTCTTTAAAATAAAGATGACCTCCAAGAAGATAATAGTTCCTTTTGTAGGTCCTCCTGAGCAAGACCTGTTATTGTTTGCTCTATAAACAGCTTGATAAATACTTGCTGCAATATTCTGATAGCTCCTGATTTAGAAGAGGGTACATCCTGTTTTTAGCTAAAACTCCACAAACGAGATGCAATGAGACAAATTTTCAGCGTTCAAAACTAATTTTATCCAATCTAGAAACTGCTATTCAAAAGACTAGCTATTTGATCAATAGTTCCGTGTACCACCTGCACAAGTTCCATTCATACGTTCTTCTATACTCTTTTAGAAATAAAAATCTTGCATCTTCTCCTCCTAGCTCAACGACAATATCAGTTTTGAGGGATGAACATTTTAATCACCCAGCTTTTGTGAAAACATTTCTGCACAAATGAATTCCATAATCTTTAGAGAAATTCCATGACCCGTGATCCTGTACAGCTAATTTAAATCCATTGAGTAAATCTTTAAACTTTTAAAATGTTCTAATGTCATTTTACTTAGAAAATGCCTTTGATAACTTTTTCAATGATTTATCTTTTCATTTATAATAGTTTTTAATGTTGTTGACCCAACATCACCAATCTGTAATACAATCTTATCTCCATTCTGTATAGTATCATCAGTCTGTAAAAATTATTAATTTGTAGTATTATTTATTTTCTCATTATACTCTTATTATATACAAGAAAAATTAATATTTGGTAAAATATTTATAAACAAAAACCGATAGAAAGCAAATTTTACTTAAATCGGTTTATATTTTCGTGTTAAGTAGTTATATATCGATTCTGTCCAGAGTTGTATCTGATTTTCAAAAGTATAAACCTTTCAAATGTGGAATACTACGCAGCTTTTAGGTACACCCATTTTTCCTTTTGCCCATTCAACAGCTTCATCATATTTTCTCTTCTATGAACTTCAGCTGTCCTACAAAACGTACAACCATCTAATTTATCCCAGTTAGCAAAAGCTATAGCAACTTTTGATCCTCTTTCGATATCTTTTCACAGTTTCTCCAGCTGTATTTTTCGTTCCATACCAGAGTTGCCACTCATATATAATGCAAGATCTGACCAGACTGTTTGTGCTCCATCTTTCTTACTGTTGCAATCCAACCCTAATTACAGTCCAAGTTCTTCTTTAACTGGATTTTAATATTAAATCTTTTATAGCATCTGATTAATTCAAATAGCCATCATCACTCTTTATTTTTGATTAATGGTACATCCTATTGCACAAACAATATTTTTATAACTCTCAGTAAAAATATATGTATTCATATCAATTTTAGTACTGATATATCTAGTTTTGTTATTTATTAACTTTATTTTCAATATATTCAGATAGACTTTTCTACGATTATAGTAATTATTAAAAATATGTAATACCCTACCTTTTTCCCAATTTCTAAAAAGCTATGTGATTCATAAGCAATTGACCCATACCACCAGCTCCAACTATACCTAATACACTTGAAATTTTTCATATTAGATCCAAATCTATATATATATTGAAACAAAAGTTTGTATATAGATGGTAACCAGCTTAAATAGATGAGAGCTTTCTTTAAATCCCTAAACCCTTACCATATAGACCATAACTAACTTCAACACTTTTCTCAAAACATCGTATAAACTTTTGTGTATAACTCCAGTTGTAGAGATATAAAGCAAAAGAAACCACTTATAAGTCCCTGACCCAAAAGCTACTAAAGAATAATATAGCAACTATCATAGGTGGAAAAGTTCTTATAAAAATTTATAAAGATTTTTATAAGAAAAAGCAATTATTTTATTGAAGTAACAGAGTTTGCAAAATAACTTACAATTATTGCACTTGAGACAGCTAAAACTGTTGCAGTTAAACTCAGAAGCTGCACACGCAAGTAAAGTTTTCCTGAGGCGAAATCTAAATTTCTAAATAAAAAATAGTCTTTCAGAACACCGAGTTTGAGTATTTTATTTGTGTTTCATGATAAGATATTTAATGAAAACCAATAGAATTACCCAATACAATAAAAGTTTGAAATACATTTACTATATCCTTTTAGAAGTAGTAATCTTTATAAGATTATCTTTTTCTAAAGAACCAACTTAAAGTATCTGTTAAAAATATAAAACCTATAAGATTACAATTATAAATGAAACTTTATCATATCTAAGAAAACTTAAATTTTTCCAAAGTTCTTCTCTATACCATCCAGCTCCAACCATACCTAATACACTTGCTCCTCTATACTAGATTCCAGTTAAAAAGAAAAGAAATGATATGGTTTAGAAAAGGGATATATACATGATCTAAAAAGAAATTTTGAAAACCCAAAACTTTAAATGATTGTATTTTAGCAGGATTTATTTTTCTAAAATACCCTTTAAAAGCTTTAGTGGCTGAAAATGTAATGATAAGTAGCTTATAACCCAAAACTCCAATCCTATAAGACAATAAGCTATTGCAGCCATTACTAAGGCAGGAACAGTCCTAAATATAGAAAAAGCATATACGTTAAAAACTTAGCTAGATATTATTAGATATATTTGTTAAGTAAAATGAGAGATAAACAGCTAAAGAACTCCTATAAAATGATGAAGTAAAAGCAGGATAATTGTTTCAAACATTTTAAAATAAAACATCGTCTTCATCTTCTGTTTCATTCTCATCATTCCAGCAATAAGACCTTTAATCTAGAGAAGCCATCAATATAGTCTTGAAAATCCCAAATTTAAAGTAAAAAGAATAAGAGTCAAAACAATTACTATTGTTTAAAAATCTAGCTCGGTATTATGAACTTTGATAAACCTGTCTAATGTCATCTTCATTACTCTCACTACTAAAGAAAATATTTTCCATAAAAGCTAAAATCTTATCTGAAAACTTTTTGCAACTCAACATTATGTAAATTAATATAATTGTCTTATCTTTTAGCATTTATTCTTTTTGAAAATTTAATGTGAAAAGAATTTTCTCATCTAACTACTTTATAGGTTCATCAGCCAAGATTAAATCAACATTAGAGCAATAGAACGAGCTATGGTAACTTTGTTTTTCACCTTGATAAATATTTAGCTTTTAGTATGCTAATTTTATATTCCAACTTTCTAAAACAATATAGAGCTCTTTTTCATATTCTGCTCTAGAAAATCTATTTAGAAGAACTTGAATAAAATTTTTCCTATTCAAAAAGGAATTAGTACATTTTCATTACATACATATTATCTATTATATTGAATCCCTGAAAACATAAGCCATTTGTTTCTTTTTATTGAATCTCTTTTTTCTTTTAGCTTTAGTTATGTCAGTATCATAGAATTTATACTCCAGAATTAATACCTCTCAAAACCATTTATACATCTCATTAAGGTAGATTTTCCCCACCACTTTCACCTATTATAGAGATAATTTCTCCTTTTTCTATAGAAAATGATATGTCTTTTAGAATTTCTCTGTCACTAATAAATTTTTACTTCTATAATTGTTTCCACTTGGCACCTCCTATGTTCTTTTATATAATGTATAGCCATGTATTCTATTTATGTTAATTTTATTTAACTTTTCTATATTCATACCCATTTTATTAAGTTTTGTCTTCAATAAGTTTATAATTATCAACTTTAGCATCTTCAAAACCTTTATACCGAATAATTTTAAAGTTAATCTTGTCCTTCTTTGAATTAGTAACTTTAATAAAGGCATCTTTAATGTTTTGTAGCATCACAGTTTTGATGATACAGTTGTTATACTGTATTAAATCACTCTTTTCTAATACTTTAACTTTTTCAGTTACTTTGGAAATTCTTTAGCAAATTTTGTAATTGCACTTATCAGTTCCATAGCATCTACATCGCTTACTTATTAATAATTGTAATGCTCATCATGTCCTCCAGCAAAATTGATAAGAAACTATCTGTTCTATATCTATTCCATGATCCATTAGAGAACTGCTGGAAAAATATATCCTCAGTTGATGAAGGATCAACAAAGGCAACTACCTTTTAAATTCAACTCAATCCATCTATCATCTTACAAGTAAAACAGAATAGTATCCAGGTTCACTCATTTTTCCGATACTTGTCACTAATGCTTTCAGAACCATCTATTTGCAAGAATATAAGCAAAATGGTGTATTAATGCAAAGTCAGCAGGTCTGTTCCCACGTTTCAATACAACACCAATATAGTTAGTAGCACATAACCTTCAACAGGTCTTCCAACATCGTCACCTAACATTTTATATAAAGGAGCTGCATCCTCAAGAAGCTTTTTCTGAATTGGCACAGGAGATAATCCTATTACCAACGGTTTTTCTTCTTTTTACCACAGCTAATTAAAAGAAAAATATATGACACCAATGCAAGCAATTTCCAAACTTTTTAATTTCATTTAGAACTCCGAAATTAGTATTATGAACCAGATATATATTAGCTCATTAGTAACGAAAAGTCAAGTTTTCTGTTTCTAAATTGGACATTTTTGTAAGAAAATTATCTTTATTTTTATAACAGTACTTGATTTAAATTTCACTTTAAAACAACTTTTAATTTCTTTAATTTTCCAACTTTAGAAGAGTGAAGATGGCTTCTTTCAGGAAAAACAATGCAAAAGTTCTTTTCCATTTAATAAGACTTTCTGCTTGATTTTTCCCTTAACAAAAGCTAACTATCACTATTATATGCTTTAGTTTCAACATACAGTCTTCAAAAGATGTATATCCAATAAACTTTCTTCACTCATCAGAACTATATGTATATCTGCATATATATGATATTCTGATTCAACATCTTTATTTTCCTAGTCATTACTTTTCAGGGTAGTCAAAAGTAAATACTATTTTCCTTCATTGTTTTTCCAAAGTCTGGCATTTAGTATTTCTTATCAGCAATAAAATCAATAGCTTTTATCTCAAATTTTTATTAAGTCCTTTATGATATCTTTAATTCTCCATAACCATTATCTCCATCATATTTAAGTATCTTGTTTATTTTATAAATTTACTATTGACTCTGTCAATATAATTATTGATTTATTTTAAAATTTGCTATAAAATTTTCAAAAATAGGTGATAAAATGAAAAATATTATTAAAAATGCAAATTTAGTTTTAGGAAAATAAAATAGAAAAGCTACAGTTTTATTTTCAGAAGATATGACAGAAAAGATATTTTCAAAAAGATTCTGATTTAAGTCAAATTTCATTTATGATGAACTCCTATAGATTCTAGAGGGGAAATATTTAGCCCCGCCTTTGTAGATGCTCATGTTCATGGCAGATGGAGCAGATGCAATGGATATGGACAGAAGCTCTAAGAAGAATTTCCTAAAATATTTAGCGCAAAGAAGGAAACAGTAATTCTCTTAGTTACAACTTTTAACAAGTACTAAGGATGAATTAAAAAATGTTTTTAGAAATTGTATAAAATTACAAATAAAAAGAAATAGATGGAGCTAATATTTTTGTGTGCATATGGAAGTGACCTTATTTTGCTGTTGAATATATAGAGCTCAAAACGAAAAATATACATAAACCCATGGAATAGAAGAACTTAAGAATATCTATCTGTAAAAGATGGATTAATAAAATTATTCTCTATTTCTCCCTCATACCAGTAGAAAACTTAGAAGCTATAAAATATTTATCTGACAGAGGAGTAGTTGTTTGCTAGGACATTCAAAATGCACTTATGAAGCTATAAAGGCAGTCGACTATGGATCTTCTTCAGCAAACTCATACATTTAATGGTAGAAAGGATTTACCATAGGAGAACCTGGAGTTGTAGGAGCAGCTTAATCCAGATAATATTACATGAAATACTTTTGACAAGGTTCATGTTCATCCAGAAGTTGTAAGAACTCTTATAAAGATAAAAGGAGTAGATAGTAGTATGTATTACAGATGCTATGTGTCAAACAGGATTGGCCAAGCGTAAATACATGTTAGGTGAACTAGATGTCAATGTAAAAGATGGACAAGCAAGATCTTGTATCAAATAATGCTTTGCAGTGTACTTAGAATGGATATTGCTTAAGAATCTAATTGATTTGTTATAGTACAACAGATGCTTTTTAAAATGACTTCAACTAATGCTACAAAGAATTTAAAACTAAATAGCGTCTTATAAAAGAGAATAAAGGATGCTGATTTAGTAGTTTTAGATAAAGACTATAATGTATGTATGACTATAGTTAAAGGAAAAAGTAAAATACACTAATTAATCATTATATATAAGAAATTAAGAGACTGCTGCAAAATATTGTGCAGATAGTTCATTACTGAGTACTTTTAACGATAAAAATCAAGACCTGCCGCAATCAGGAAACTCACTGTTCAGACACCCTGAATTTGCTCGCTCATTCTATTTGATTTTTTATCTTGTACCCATCCGCAACTCACTTATTTTTACTTTTGGGATTGAAATTTTAATTTTGCAACAGTCTCTTAGTTTTATTGACTCACCATTTCATCATTTTTATATAAAGCTTTATCTCAATACTTCCATCTTCTTCATATTCAATAAATTCGCTATCTCCATCTTTAAAATGACCAATCATTCTTATTTTTCCATTTTCATAAAAAGCATATTGTACCATCCATTGTACCATTTTTACATTAGTTGCAGTTAAGATTTTTCCACTAGGATATTTTTACTTTCACCTTCAGGAAGGAATTTTTATTTGCATGTACTAACCAATGTATCATTTACATATGCTTTCCATTTTTCCATTCATAGTATTAAGGTTATCAAAGAAGTAAAGTCATTTTAGCTTTATCGCCCTCTCACTTTCTTTGTTCTATTACCATGTGATACTTACCGTTAGAATTAGATTATCATTTTCATCGAATGTCTCATATTAGAATATTCAATTAGAATAACCATTTTGAGTTTGCTTTATATTCAAATCACTCATTAAACTTAATGCTTCAATTGCATCTTTTATTTATTCTATTTTTACTTAATGTCTCAGCTTTTTATTTTTAATCTTTTTACCAAATGTTTCTAAATTTATTTCAGAATAATCTAAAGTTTTTCCATTTTTAATGAATAAGTTTGTTTTACTTCAAAATAAGGAGTAGAATTTACAATTTTTCGGGAAGTTTTTCAATATAAATGATCTTATTATTTTCATCAGTCACTATCAATTTCTTTCTTGATCTAGTTTACCATAAAAATTGCTCTCACCTTTTTGCTTTATATCATATAATTAAAGACCTTATCAATATTCTAGATTTGGTTTATATTCTTTTTATTCCTTCTACAAAGTCAGGGTTTAAAAGCTTCCATAACTGACTCTGGTGTAAGAGAATTAGGATTTTCAACTGCAAATCCTAAAATACTGATAAATAAAAATAGTAATATGCTTAAAATAAAATTTTTCTCATAATTCCTCCCAAATATTATAACTTTTTCGATAAAAATTTAGTAAATCTTTTCTTCACTTGTATCAGAATAATTTTAAGAATTCTTTTGTTCCATCTTTTTAATGAGTTTTCTTGAGAGCTAATCTCTCATCTTTTCAGCATTATTTCCTAGTAATCCAAATAGTCCTTCTCCCAAAGTAAGAGAGTCAGAATATCAGATAAACCACCAGATAGCTTATCATCTCATACTTTATTTTAAAAATTTCAAAAATTTATAGTAATTCAGAAATTTTGAACCATGCTTAAAAATATTTGTTAACTTTTGTGTAATCTCAGTTTTAAAAATGTAAAAATCTTGTAACTAATTCTAAAATTTCTTTTATTCATAATTTTTCCTTTCTATTAAATAAATAACAAATAAAACTTATTCCTAATTCAAGCATTGTTTCAACTATACTAGCTCAAAATCCAAATTCTCCTCCACTTATTAAATCTTTTACCTTCAACTGGGCACAGAAAAGAATATAGAGTAAATTGTAGGGTATTCCACTTACATATGAGCCAACTAGAAAACCTAAAAATAAAATTCAAAGAGTGTGCATAGTCTCAACTAACCATAAATTTCCTGTATAATAATATATTAAACTAAAAGTTACACTCTGCTAAAAAGACATTTTGTTAAACCAATCATACTTAAAGTTAGGATTATGGATGAAGACTAAGTAAAAGAAATGATAATAATATTATTGTAAATTTTATTCCTATCACCTTTGTGAACATTGGCATTAAATACCCTCTAAATAAGATTTTTCAAATAAACCTTTTGAAAACAGATAAGTATTTTTGTAAATATTAAGATAGGAATATTTTGCAACATAATAAACGTCTATCGCATTTAAGCAAAATATTATTAAGAAAAACATTTAGTACTGTAAAGTTCCAAAGAAAGCTCCTTTTAAATAATGAAGTAACAATATTATTTTTGAAAAACCTAATTGCTCAGTACTTAGTTTAGAAATTTTTGTCATTAAAAATATTGCTAAAAGAGTGAGATAGCTTCACTTACTAAAATTTGAAGTTCCACTAAAAGATAAAACTTCTTTTGAACTATCATTAAAAATAAATATTAAAGAATTATTAATAGTTTGATTTAAATATTATTATTAGAATAGTTACTAAAATTAGGACTATAATAATATCTAATTTACTTCTCTTGAATACTGTCTACATAAGTCTGAAATTTATCTAGCCATTTTTCTCCAACTTATATTCTATTTTACTGCTATATATACAATCAATGTGCCTTTCCATCTTTTGAAAATTCATGCGGGACAGAACTTTCATAATCTACTGAAAAGCTCTTTTTAATACTCAGAATGGCTATCATTCCAAAACATTTTCCCAAGCTTTTTGTACACAGTTTCTACATTACCATTTTCATCAACAGCTTCATATTTTTATATAAACCTCAACTTCCTTTTCCATATCTTCAAAGAAATTATGCTCTACTCCTACTATACTAATATCATAATCTCCTTTTTCATCACTCTTCATAATTACTATATTGTGAAATAGGGACTACTTCTGTCAACCAAAAGAGATAATTTTCCTGTTAAGACATCTCCATAATTCTGCTATTTTTCTAATACCTTCTTCACTATTGTTTGTACGAATTGTAACTGCTTTTAATGTGTATGCCATAATATTACTCCTTTCTTATTGACTTTTATACCTGTAAATTATAAAAAGCATTCTCTATCTCATCATATTCATAAGGTATATTAAATTTTCTAAAATTTCATATATTTACTCTCTTGTCATAGATAATAACTTTTATCCTCAATTAATCTTCCTCTATGTTTTAATTTCTTTTTATTTCACAAGAAATTTTAAACCATTCGATAGATTTCATATTTTAAATATTCAAATATTCATCTCCTGCCATTGTCCAATAGTTAGTAGGAGCTTTCTTCTCAAATAATGTTTGTATTTTATAGAGATATCAGGAGTCTTTGATAGCTGTTATAAGTCTCTTTCCACTTTGTTATTCATCAGTGAATATAGTCCTCTTTCTTCAACTATCGATTCTAATCTTTTCACTTGGAGTTTTTATTATTATATTTTCCACTCTCAATATCATCTATTATTCTTGTAAATTTTAAGAAATATATCATTAATTTTCACTATAATGATAGTGGGAGATATTTGCTCATTATTTTTAATATATAATACCAACCCTGAAACAGCTATTTTTCATGGTTACACAATAAAAACTCTATATTTCTCTTTCCATTTTAAATTATATACTGTAGAACTTTGTTTAATTATTTTCGCACTTCTAGGATTTAATTTTTCAAACATCTATGCTCCAAATATCTTATCAAGTATACCATCAGCTGTATATTTTTCTGCTTTCATAGTCTACTTTCATTCCTAATCTTCTATAGTTTTCACTTGTCATATACCTAATAGAAGCTATTTTTATCTCCCTAATATAAAGAAATCTCCATCTAAACTTTCATAGAAAGCTTTCCACTGTTGAAGAACTTAAAAATGTAATGATATCTATATCTTTTAAAGTTTCAAGAACTTTTCTCATCAACTTTTAATGTATTATAAGCTCACAACTTTTCATATTTCTTTTATAAAGAATTATATTTATCTGTATCACAGGGAAATATCAGAAGCATTAAAATATTAATATTTTCTTCTGTATACTTAACTACATCTTCTGCTAATCTATCTACTAGATATTCTTCAGAACAAAAATCTAGGAAGAATCTTATTTTTCTAAAGCTCTTTAGTTTTTACTCCAACTGCTCCAATTTTATATTTGCAAACTTCTTATATCTTTATATTTTCAAAAATGCCTTAACTCCATTAGGTGAATTAAATAAAATAGCCTTATACTTACTTAGATTATTTAAATCTATTTTTAAATTTTCTATTTCTATAAAAGGCAACTCAACAGGAATTCCACCTCTTTTTAGAAATATTTTTCTGACATCTCAACAGCTTGTTTTATCTCTTGTTACTAGTATTCTCTTAGCAAGTTTTATCACTTTCAAACCATTTAAATGTTTCTCTTTAAATTAACTACTTCCCTATTATAGTAATTGCTGGAGGAAGTATTTTATTTTTCAACAAGTTCTAAAAATATTTTCTAGATTTCCAACTGTTACTTTTGATTTTTAGTAGCTCCTTTTTCTATAATAGCTAATAGGAGTTTTACTATCCTTACTATATTTTATTAAGTCAGAAACTATTAAATCTAAATTTTTAACTCCCATTAAAATACTAATGTTCCTTCTAATTTGCAATATTTTCAAAATTATGCCACTTTCCATTTTCCATAGTATGTCCTGTAAAAATATGAAAAGATCTTGCAATACCTCTGTGAGTTACAGGTATTCCTGCATAGGCTGGAACAGATATAGATGAAGTTATTCCAGGATAATTTCAAAGTCTATTTCATTTTTGAAAATAAAGGCTCAACTTTCTCCACCTCTACCAAAACAAAAAGGATCTCCACCTTTTACTCTAGCAACACTTTTTCCTTCAAGACATTTCTTTTACTAGAGTTTGATTTATTTCATCTTGAATTAAACCTCCTCTGTATACACTTTTACCAAGATATATAGCTCAGCATCTTTTTAGGAAGTCTTAATATATCTTCACTAATTAATCTATCGTATATAATGCAATCTGCATTTTCAATTATTCTTTTTGCTTTTATAGTTAATAGTCTCAAAGTCACCTTCCTCACCTCATTATATATGCTTTTCCCTTTTTCATCTCCTCTTATTTAAAGATTACCTTATTAATTTTTAGCTTTTATTTCCTCAGCTGCCATGTGCAATTTCTTTACCTTTAGCTAAATCATCTTCGATTACAACTCTTATTTGCTTTCCATCATGAGAATAGGCACCAATAAATTTTTATTTTATCTTCATCTACTTGAGAATAACAACCCATAGGAGTATGGCAACCTCCATCAAAATTTTAGAAAATTTCTTCTATTTCAACTATTTTAGCAATGTCCTCATTATGTATAGATTTTTAAAATTCCTTTTATTTCTTCATCGTTTTCTCTACATTGATATATAAAACTCCTTGAGTAGGTGCAGGAGGAAAAACTGCTCCACTTTAGATACTCAGTAATCTTTATCAGCCATTCTGTTCTTTTAAGACCTGCTGCAGCAAGTATAATTGCATCATAGTCTTCTGTTTCTAATTTCTTAAGTCTTGTATGTATATTCTCTTAAATGCTTTATCTCAAAATCAGGTCTTATAGCCTTTAAAGTTCATAACTCTTTCTAAGCGAACTTGTTCCAATCTGAGCTCCTTGAGGTAAAGTTACTAAAAAGCCATTTTTAGAAATTAATACATCTCTTGCATCTTCTCTATCTGAATTGCACCACAAATTAAGCCTTAGAGAAACTGCAGGTATATCTTTCATAGAGTGCACTAGCTATATCTATCTGTCCATCTAATAATTCTTGCTCAATTTCCTTAGTAAAAAGCTTTTTAAAGATGCATTACTATTTTCCCCAATTTGATTTTAAATCTTTATCTCCACTTGTTACAATTTCTTTAATTTCAAAAGTTAAAATCTGGATAATTAGCTTTCTAAACTATCTTTTTAACAAGATTTGCTTGAGCTAAAGCTATATACTTCCTCTACTTCCTATTACAACATGTTTTTCATTTGTATTCCTTTCTATTATAAAGTGTTCTCTTTATAGTAATCCAATGATTTTATCAATTTTTCCATTTGTTCATCAATTAAATATGAATAATCTTCTAAAAGTTTATCTCTATTCATAGAATGCTCATTATAGACTTTTCCAAATATCATCTAGATTGTATATCTCTATATTTTTAAAATTAGCAAGTCTTTCATCAACATCTCTAGGACAGCTAAATCAATAAAAAGATAATCTTTATCTTCTTTCATTTTAGGTACAAATTTATCATATTCAACAACTATATGAGGTGCTGAAGTAGCAGATATAATAACGTCAGCTTTCAAACATCTCCTATATTTTTCCTTGTAATCAATGATATTTACCATTTCAAACTGCTTTTTATTTGCTCAGCCTTATGATAAGTTCTATTAGTAATATAGATATTTTTTTAGTTGTTCCTTTGATAATAGTGTTAGAATATCTTGAGCTAATTCTCCTATTCCTAAGATAAATATATTTTTATCTTCTATATTAGAAATTTATTTTTAATAAATTTTTAAAGATATAGCTTCCAATGAGAGTGCATTATGTGCTATCATACTCTTTAGTTCTAAATTTCTTTCCTAGCTCTATTGCTTTTATTAAAGATAATATTTAAAAATTTTGAACTATGCTCATTTTCAGTGCTTCAGAGTGAGATGATTTTACTTTGAGCTAAAAATTTGATCTTCTCCCTTTTATAAACTCGAATAGAACCCACAACTAACTTTAAATAGGTATTCAATAGCTTCTATTCCAGTTTTTACTAGCATTTCCACTGAAAAATAGCTTTTTTAATCTCATCAATACTTATATTTGAATTTAGTTCTATGTAAAATTCTGTTCTGAGGCAAGTTGATAAATTGATATAAGCATTTATTTCTTTTTCTTTATACAGTTTTTCAATAGTATTTTGGTCTAGTTCTCATAAAATTCTTCTTTCAAGCAAAGATAAGTTTTCTAGTGAAACTCCAATTACAACAATCTTATCTAGATCTAGCATTTTATTATTTTCCTTTCAATTCCTTAAATAACAGTTTTAAAAATTTCTTTTATATTATATAATATTTTTGAGATAATTTTAAGTAGAAAATAAGTTTAGCAAAATAAAATAGAAATCAAAAATTTTAAGATTTCTATTTTTCAAGATAATTATGCTTTTAAAAATTCTTTAGCATTTATAACTTTTCACAAAATTCTTTATTTAGAGCAGAAATATGATATCTGTGAATTTTATCAGTGATAGTAATTTCATCAGAATAATAATCTCTCATTTCAAAAGTAATGTAGCATCTTCTATTAATATAACTTTAAATCCTAAATTAGCTGCCATTCTAACAGTAGTTGAAACACAATGAGCTAATGTCATCCCTACCACAATTAATTTATCTATAGATTTATTTCTAAGGTAGTTTTCAAATTAGTTCCGATAAAAGCACTATTTACACTCTTTTGAAAATAGTTTCGTTAGGAAAGGCTCTAAGCTTTTAGGAATTTCTATCTTCATTTGATGAAATAAAATACCTTTTCATCTGTTGAAAGATGTTGTATATGAATTATTTTCTTTATTTTCTTTTCTGAAATTTTCTAAAATCTTTTAATATATTATTTTCAGCTTGAGGATTATTACGTTTTCCTAAAATATTTTTAAAAATCCTTTTGCATATCAATTATAATTAATGCTTCCATAATCAACTCCATAAAATTCATTAATATATCCGATAATTAAATTTTAAAATTTATAAATAAAATAAAATTTATTTTATAATTTAGTTGCATATAATTAACATTATATGCAGTAATCTAACTTTTAAAAATAATTTTTGTTTCTTCAGATGAAGCTTTTTTAAGGTTTTATTTAACATTATAATTTTAATTCGATATAAAAATACATCCCTGTATAAAATTTAAAAATAAAAACGTCAAATTAAAAGTATATCTAATAATTTTTATTTATATAATTTTTACTTTTATTATAAAATATCGGTTAATATCTAATATAAAATTTATTTATTATTATCGGACAAAAATATATAAACTTTAAAATATTAAAGAAAAATAAAAATTAAAATATAGGACTTAATTAAAATAAGAATTTTATTCTTTCATCTAAATTTATTTCAGGAAGTTTTTCAAAACTTTTTCTCTAAAACTGATCTAGCATTTATATATACTTGTAACCTTCGTATCAGAATGTCCCTAAGAAATCTCTAATTTCTAGGATATCTGCTCCATTAAGCTGAAACAGTTGCATCGCATGTCTAGTATTATGAGGACTTATATCTTTTTCTATTAATTTTCCATATCTTGAATAATAACATCTCAATGAACGGTATGATAAAGGGCTATTGTTTTAAAAACAGAAGTAGCAAAAGATATAGTGTTCATCTAAGTCCTTAGAATCTAAAGAATACATATTCATCAAATAGCTTCTATATTCTTCTAATTTCTTAACTAAGGATTTATGTATAGTTTATAGATATCTTTTACCACTTTTTAGTTTGAACTAATTTAAAGAAGTATTCATCTTCTTCTTAAAAAAATGCTTAAATTTCAGTGTTAAAAAGTTCTTTACTTTCTATACCAGTATAGAAGAGAGTATATAATATAGTAATATTTCTATATCACTATCTATTTTATAAAGTCCGATAATTTTTCTTATATCGTCAATAGAAACTTTTAGTACATTTTCTATGTTTCTATTCACTTTAAAAAGCTTTTATATACTTAACTGGATTCTTTAGTCCATTGCTTTCAAGTTCTTTATATAGAGATTTTTAAAGCAGATAAAATAGTATTTACAGAAGTCTTTTTAACTTTCTATCTTCAAATAAATGAACAATATATGCTTCAACATCTTCTTTTTCAATATCTTGCATCAGTGGAATAACTCTCAGAAACAGAGAAATCATTCTCACCCTTCATAGATAAAATGTAAAAAAATCTTTTAAATGAAACATATAGTCTTTAACTGTTTTTCAGATTTGTATATCTCAAATATAGTCTTATCTTGATTTCTCTCTCTGGCTTACAACCAAATTTCTATCATCAATTTTTTAATTTCCATATTTTTCTATTCCTATTTTAATATTTAACTTATATTTCTCCCATTTATGTTCTTTAATATCTTTTTTCTGTAGCAGTTACAAAAATCAAATTTTTATTGAGTACTCCATAAATTTATTTATTCTTTTTCTAAATCATTTTTCATTTTTCCAACAACTCATACATTCGTCACAACATAAATAATCTTCATCTATATTCTTCATTATTTTCTAATCTACCTTGTCCATCGCATACAGAGCAAAGGTTTATACCAAAAACTCAATTTTAAGCCTCCGATTTTTCCATATCAAAAAGTTTCAATTTATAGATAATCATTTTTATTTTTGAGAGTCTGAATCAAAAATTTGATAAATATTCTTCCAGTGAATTATTATCAATATTTATTTTTCTTTTTAAAATATCTATAATTTTTAGATAATTATATAGATTTATATAGTTTTTAACAGAATCTAAAGTATTCTTTTTCCCATTCTCTCTTATTTAGAATTCCATCTTCTATTGTAATTTCTTTTTCTTAGATTTAAATTTTTTTCTTTAACAAGAGGGAAACACTTTTCTGAATTTCTGCTTGACTTACTTTTTATTGAAGAAAAATCTAAATAAACTTCATCTTTTCTCTTTTCTACATTATAGTACTTTGTAACTATAGCTGGAATAATAAGTATACATCTTAATGGTTCTCCAAGTAATGCTGAAGCACATGCCTTATGATGTCCATCTATTATAAAAATTTATATAATCAGTAAAATTATATACTATTGTTCTTGGACTAGAATCATCTAATTCTAAAAATTTATCAATATAATACTCTACTCTATTTTTATCATATGAATCTGTTGTTTGAGTAGGATAAAGATATACAGGTTGCCCATAGATATATTCAAAATAATTTTTCTTTCTCTAATTTGTTAGGAACATTCCAAAAGAAATTTTTTATCTCCATCAGTGGGATAGCATATTGCATCTGCTATTAAATAGAAACCCTGTCTCAAACAATGTTAATAAAGGTTCAATATCTCTATTGATTTTTTTCTAAAGAAATGTAATTAGAATTTATATTTTCTTGTATAGCTAAAAAGTTCTTTCACAATTAGTATTTCTCTATTCCATAGCAGTGCAAGTAGACTACAGCAAGTGGGGACAATTAGGAATTTTGCCTGTAAAAGTGGAACATCATTTAGCTTTATTTGACGAGGGATCTATGATCAGAACCATATCTCAGCTACATCATTTACAAGTTTAGCTTTTTCCATTTATGTAAACTAACTTAGCTTTCTTTTTATACTTGGAATATTAGAAGTATCTAATTTAACATCTAATATTTCACTGATAAGTTTTCTATATTTTTCTTTATTTCCATATCCTATTATTTTAAGCCTCCCAATATGAATTTATTATTTCAAGAACAGGATCTTTCTTTATTTTCAGAATAATAAAGTATAATAGTCAACAAATATTTGTTCAACTTCATTATTATCTTTATACTTACTAATATTTTATAGATAAATTCTCTAAATTCTTATTTATTTCATATCTTAAAGAATTTTTAGCATATTTTAAAGCAATATCTTGTGCTTTTTCTATATCAAGAAGTTTTAATTTATAGATAATTTCCATTTTTCTTTTGATTTTTATATCAAAATTTATTAAACAATCTTCTATTAAGTCATCTGTAACTTCTATTTTATTATTTATTAGAATATCTACCATTCTACCATATTCTTTTTGAGTTAAATATTTTTGCTGAGTCCAAATACTTTTTCCCACTTTCTTTTTATTAACAATTCCATCTTTTATTATAATTTCTTTTGAACTAAGACTAGGAATTTCAGCTTTAACAAAAAGAAGAATAGTTATAAGGAATATCTTTTTATTTATGATTATTGAAGAAGAAAAAAATATTTTAATTTCATTGGATATCTTGCAACCACACCTGGAATAATTAATAAACATCTTAATGGTCTCCTCAAGTACTGGAAGCATGTCTTTATGATGTCCATCTATTACAAAAATTCATAAAATTATCTCAAATAATATACTATTGCTCTTGGACTAGAATCAGCTTAATTTCTTAAATTTACTGCATAATAGTTTTAACCCTATTTTTATCATATGAATTGTTGTTTGAGTAGGATAAAGATACACAGGTCTCCTACATATATAAATTAAAATATGCATCTTCATCATCAAATAGGTGTAGGTCCTGTTGCCAAAGTTTCAACTTGTTCATTAGGAAATATTCCAAAAAGAAATTTTTATCTCCATCAGTGGATAACATATTGCATCTGCTATTAAATAGAAACCTGTTTCTAATAAAGTTAATAGAGGCTCAATATTTTCTATTGACTTTTCTAAAGATACATAATTAGAGTTAACTTTTTCTGTATATCCAAAAAGTTCTTTTACAATTAGTATTTTCTATTCCATAACCAGTTGCAAGTACACTACAACAAGTAGAAATATCCAGGAATTTTAGCCCTGCACAATTGGGTACATCATTTAGTTTTATTTGATAAGGTGAAGTATAATTTCATCATATTTCCTATATCTTTCACAAGTTTAGCTTTTCCATTTATATGAACCAATCTAGCTTTTTTATACTTCTGAACATTAGAAGTATCTAATTTTATATCTATTATTTCACTGATAAACTCTTTTCTTATTAAATAACATCTAATTCTTCTATTCATCTATACATACTCTATCATAAACAAAAGGTTTAATATAGTTTTTCACTACTCAACATGTAAGGATTTGTTGCATATAATGTTTTTCATTATCCACCTAATAACAATGCAATGTCATGTGTACTTGTAGTCTCCATATATCTTTCAACTCTAACTTCTCTTAGCTCTTCAATTTTACCAAAGCAGTCCTTTCAAACCATTTTTGATATCTAATTTAACTTTTTCCTTTATCTTCAACTATCTTCTTTTTATCTTCCACATAACTATATGATTTAACATATATCTTAACCTCCTTTAAATTAAGAATTTAAAACGAATATTTATAATTCTAGCGAGTTCTATTTTTTCTTCAAAATCTATTTCAATCTAGAATTTTTCAAAAATCTGCAATTAGAGTATTTTCTTCCATTTATATTTAGTTTTTATTCCATGATCAAAAACTTTCAACAAATAACTTATGATTTAAAGGAAATTGTATAGAATTAACTACAATATCTGCAAAGTCTTTGCATTAATAGGTGCAAATACTCTTTCGTCAACACCATCAAAGCAACAAAAAAATAGCTCCACCTGAATGAGTGACCACGATAGTAGCAGTATTTTTATCAGCAAGACCACAGGCTACTATTGATAAAATATGCCCGTTTAATTCATCAGTTATCTCAATTTCAGTAGTAAAAAGCTTCTAAATCTAATTTTTTCCTTTAGCTTTTTATCTCTCTGCCAAAGAAATTATATTTTCATCAAAAATCCATTGATGTTTTCCCAAGCCCAAAGCCAAGTATTAGAAGAGTTTGTTTCACTCACCTAAAAATTGTAAAGGATATTCATCGTCACCAAAAGATATACTCTCTATCAAAATCTACATTCCAATCTCTATTTTTACAACATATTTTGCACATGCAGTTTGAATTGCCATTATTTTTCCTAAATTAGCTGAAAAACATTTCATTCCATTTATCCATATTTTCTCTCCATACTAATTATTTTCTAAAAATTTTTATCTCTTTAAAAACTGTCTTTTCAGTATAAATTTTCATTACTTTTCATAGACATATTAAATATACCTTTGAATTGTGATATAGGAGTAAAGAAAATTTCTAATTTTTTCTTTTCCAAATTATTTTCTAACTCTTTCCATTCATCACTATTTAAAACTGTAAAAGCTAGAGTATCATCTCCCAAACTTTCTGAAAATAGTCTTATTTGATATTTAGACTGATAAACTCATCTAAAGTCTTGATAGTATATCTCTGTTCTGTTTCATCATCTTCATAAGGAATTGTTAATACCTTATTATCCTTTTTTAATATTAGGGTCAATACTCTTCCTAAATCAATTTCCTTTGTTTCTAATTCAATAATATCCTCATGAGCTAATAGTCATTGAAATAACTCTATTATATCTTCATCTATACTCTCTCCAGTCAATCCAAGTGATAGAATCTACTATTAAAAAGCTTTCTCATATTTTTATAGGATCTTTCTAGAAATTCTTTTATTTCATTATAAACTTTATTCATTTATTTCACCCTCATATTAAATTTATACTATATTATACAACAAAAATAATAAAGTTAATAGTTTTTCTTTAGTATTATTTAAAAATGACCGTAAGGTTTTTAATGCACTTTTGTTGACTTCTGTCTTTGAATATGATATAATGAGTCCACAATATTATATTAGATATTTTTAAGGAGAACAAAATGACTAACTCAAAATTTAATGCTATTGTTGGATCAATAGTGCATTTATAGGGATCTTTTGTATTTATAAGTTATATCCTACAAATTATTGCAATTAAATGGAGGCAAAAGTCAGCCATTACAACCTCTGCAGCAGTTTCTTGTCTTGATATGGGTTATTTATGGTTGGACAAAAGAACCTAAAAAGATTATATACTAATCGCACCAAATTTAGCAGGAGTAATATTAGGTACTATAACTTTCTTACTGCCCTTTGAAATAGCTTTCAAAGCTGTTACATTTATTGTAACAGCTTTCTTTTTTATAAAATTATTTCTTTTATTCTTATATTTCATCTTCACTTTTCCTCAATTGTATTTCTAATTTATCTTCATTTCCAAAGTCAGCAATAATTTTATTCCTCTGCCATTCATATTTAGTTTTATTCCATTCTAAGAAATTTTCAACAAATATCTTATGATCTATATCATACTTTTTATTAGCTAGCTCTGTTATATCAGCAAATCTTTTATACCAACAGGTGAAAAACTTTTTCTAGTAATTTAGATACCATCAAAGTAATACATTCCACCTTTTTCTGTATAATCTATTCCAGAGAAAGCAATCTTATCATGTAAAATTCTACAAGCAAGAGATACAAAAGCATTTGCACTCATATTTTTTTAGGTAATTCAAAACTATTATAGGTCAATATTGAATTGCATTATTTTCCAGCAGTAGTTTGAATTTCCGTAGCAAGTGAAGAATCTTCCCAGATCCAAATTGTTTCTCCATTTTCTTTTAAAATAGCTGTTCCTATAAATTTATAGGATATTTTTTTCTTTTGGCATTTGAAAAAGTATTGTCATCTCAAAATTAACTGTCCAATCTGCACTTGTAAAAATTTTTCATTGAAATTATCTTGAATAGCTAAAAACTCTTCCTAAGTTTTCAGATAAAGCTTCTTTAGTTAAATCTAGTTCAAATTCATTTAGAATTTTATTTCTTTATAAGATCGTATATATTATTATTTTGATAATTTTCAAGAAAATATTTGATAAGTTCAACAGTTGGACTATTAGGATATTTTTCATAAATCTATCATATTCTTTCTTAGCTACTTCATCAACAGTAATAGGAATATTATCATATCCACCATCTAGTGTGGAGTATTTTCCATACCTAAAAGATAATCTTTCTGTATGAGTTCAATAATGCAGTTACTTTTTACATTTAATTTACTATTAGGATACTGATTTAAAAAGTTTTCTCCCAAGTAATTATTCTCTCACCAATTTCTTCAAATGAAACCAATAAGCCTGCATCGGCTTGATATAGTTTCTCACCATCTTTTGCCCATATTTTTTAAATACTCTTTATAGTCATCTGTTACATAATCTTTAAACATATCGTAATATAGATGAGGTAGTTCTCAATAGTTACCATACCTTCCCCTATATCCCAAAGCTCTAAATCATATTTATTTAAAATTTTATTGGCATCAGCCCAATCTTTATCTGTAAAATTTTCACCATTTGTATCACTGTAAATACTGTCTAAAAACCTGCTGAAAGCGTCTTCTATATCATATAAAGTATTATTATTTTGGGCTTGATATTCTTCATATAGATTATTTGCTTCTTCTTTATTTAAATGATTTTAATTTTTCCATTGTCTCTTTTTATCAGTAGCAAATTTTTCAAATAAACTATAACTTTCTTCAGAAAAATTTTTATTTTTCTCATTTTTACTTCTTCATTTTTACCTTTATTACAACTAGTTAATAATAAAAAGCTAAATATTAAAAGTATAATAAGTCCAATCATTTATTCCCCTATTATATATTTCTTCATTTTTATCTGCTAACATATCTCTAATATCTTCATTTTTTTATAGTTTTTCAAATAATATTTTTATAATTTCTGTTGTTGGACTATCAGGATATTTATATATAAATCTATTTAATTCCTTAACATCTTCATTAATTTTTCCATTTTTCAAGACTTCTGTTGTTTGAGAAGTAGTTAAGGCAAATGATATAGTCATTCTATATGAATAACAAATATCATTTGCTTTTTCTTTAATTTACTATCTGGATATTTTTCTAAAAACTTTTTCCCAATTAATAACTTTATCTGCTACTATTTCAGGGTGTTCTTCAAGAGAAGATAAATAATCTATATAGTCTATATCTTCACTACAAAGTTTTATAAAATCTCTATAATCATCACTACATAATTTTTAAAAATATTATAGTAAAAATCCTTTCTTTTTCAGTTAGCATAAAACCTTCTTCAATTTCAACAACTTCTAAAACCATAATTATTCTAAAAATTTATTTTTGTTTATTTAATTTTTCTTTATCTATATCACCTTTTCCAATATAAAAGGCATTATCTAACATAATATAATCATTTTCATTCTATTTTTCTAAAAATTTCATTATTACTTTCAAGGTAATCTTCATAAAATTTATTTCTTCTTTATTCAAAGTTTTTTAATTTATTGATAACTTCTTCCTTATTTTTTATTAAATTCTTTTAATAAAGTATTAGTTTGTTCTAGAGAATAAATTTCCCTTTTTCTATTTTTCTAAACTTCCTAAATAAAACATATTTTCTATATATTCATCTATCATTTTAGATAAAAGCTCACTGTCATTATCCTCAGGTTTATCAAGATTAACTCTTCTAAATAGTATCCCTAAAAGTTCTGTTGTTGGGCTGTCAGGATATTTTTTAATAAATCTATTATATTCTCAGCACTTTCTCTTTATAATCATAAATTCCACCAGAAATACTCAAAATATAATCTCTTCTATAAGAATTACAAAATATTATTTACTTATCATTTAATTTGCTGTTAGGATATTTTTCTAAAAATTCTCCCAAGTTACAATTTATCTCCTAATTCTTCAAGAGTTATACATAAACCTGAATCTGCTACATAATGTTCTTCATTCTCCTTAGAAGTATTTTTAAATATTCCTTTATAATCATCAGTAACATAATCCTTTAAAAGTTTTATAATAAAAATCTGGGACTTCTTTTTATTATGCAAGTACCTCTTGCAAGATACCAAAGTTCTAAATCATATTTATTTAAAATTTATTGGCTATTTTTCCATTCTCATCAGTGAAATTTTTCAGCAATATCTTTATTATATCTATTGATACGACCACTGACAAAAAGTTTATCATGTTCTATATTTAGATTTTCTAATATTGATTATTACTTTCTAAATATTGTTCATAAAGTTTCATCTGCCTCTTCCTTATTCAATGTCTTTAATTTTTTTCTAACATTTCATTTTTATTTTTTAGAAAAATTTCTAAAGAGTCTTTATTAAACAACTGAATAATTTTATTTTCTTTCAATAGAAAGAATTTTTATAGCCAAATATACCTCCTATAACAAAAATTACTACTGTAAATAGAATAAGCAAAATCTTTTTCATTATCTCTTTAGATTCTTTATCATCCCTCTGTGATAACTTCAAAAGTATCTTTTATAACTGGTTCATTAGAATTTTCTGATTCATAGTCTTTCACAATTTCTTTCTCAAACTTATCATATAATATTTCTTCAATATTTGGATTTTTATAATTTTTCTAAGTAAAAAGTTTATATATTCAACAGTCGGACTATCTGGATTTGTTTCTACAAATCATTAAATTCTTTTTAGAATATTATCAGGTATATAGTAAAGTTCAGGATTTTCTGATCCACCTTCTCTTGTGTGTAAATTATATGCCCCTAAAAATATATGTTCTTCTGTAAACATTAGCTTCAATATTCTGCTTCTGCAAGAAAATCACTGTCAGGATACTTTCTTTTGAAAATCTTCCTCAAGCTAATAATCTATCGGCTATCATGAGATACCAATATTTCTTCAATACCAAAAATAAGGTTCAGTATATTCCTTTGCAACAAGTTCTAAATAGTCTCTATAATCATCAGTTACATAATCTTTTAAAGATATCATAATAAAAATTAGGAACTTGAGCTATCATAGCATTTCCTTCACCCATGTCTATAAGTTCTAAATCATAATCTTTAAGTAGTTATTAACTGTTTTCCATTCTTCAGGTGTAAAATTATATTTTGAATCAGCCATAAAAAAACATTTTCAAGTAGCTCAGAATGTGCTTCATTTATTTTCTAACATAAGTTTGTTAGTAGCTACATACCATTATAGATTTTATTACCTTCTCTTTATCCTTAGCTGTTTTTAATCTCTCCATAACAGATTTTTGCTTTTTCTACAAAATCATTTAAAAGCTCTTTATTAAACATTTGAATGATTTTCATTTTTCCTCTCATCTATGGAAAGTTTCTTATATCCATATAAACCACCCTATAGCAAGATTGCTATTACAAAACACAATAAAAATCATATTTTTCTTTTTCCTTTCTTTTTGTAACTAATAATTAACTATATCTATTATATAACATCCTAAATTAATAGGATTTTTTATTTTTATACTATATTTTATAAACCTTTTTCTTAGTTTTTAAATTCTGCAACTTCTGCACTAGATTGTGTAATAGCTACTGAATAATCTTTTTCCAGCTAATGCTGGTTCATAAGTAATAGGTATAAATTGAAATTTAATTTCTGGATTAGCCACTATACAATATCCTAATGAAGTTTTAGTTTCACTTTCATTTTTCTTATTAAATACATATGGTTTATCATAGTCAATAAATCTGGATTAACTGAATTACTATAACCTTCCTTCTTTATATCCCACAATATAGTTAGCATGTTTTGTAACCTTAACAACAACAGCATTAGTAAAATTTTCCATATGACAATAAATTAACTTATAATCATCACCATTCGGAACACTCTCATTGAAGATTTCTCTCATTCTTGCTTTATTTTTTGATTTCTCTCATCAGTTGCTCCCTAAAAATGCTTTTACTAAGTCCATAAGTCCCATAATATAACACTCTCCTTTTTAAATTTTAAATGCTCTATAATAATTATTATCTTGAAATCCAAAAAGTCTTAAATCTGTAGAAGTATATTCACCAGAAAAATAACAATACTTTTGTATGATCAAATATATTTTGTAAAATTATTTAATATAGTATGAGTCTCACAATAGGAAAAATCTTTCCCAACTCCAGTTAATATTAAAAAGTTCTTATCCTTTGTTTTTCTCTGCAATATATTTCATAATTATCTCAGTATTAAAGCTTTTCTTTAATTTTTCATATAGAAATTTTGTATCTTCAAGTTCAAAAGCACTTTCTAAAATATTATCGTTTTTCATACTTTCAAGAAGTAGCTCAAATAGATCTATTTCTACTGCTTTTAATCTAGTATTATTTTCTAAATTAATTAATAAGTTTATTTTTACAAAAATCCCTTTATCTCTAATTCATATTTAGGATTGTAGTCAAAAATATAAAAAGGAACTTCATTTGCTAAACCTCTATTATTATTCATCACTATTCACTTTTTATTAACTCTTTTTAATCTATCTTTCATTGTCTCCATATCTTCACCATTTTTAATAGAACATTATTTTTAAAATTTTTCTATTACCATTTTCTTTTAATTTCATCTATAACAGCTGACTCAACAACAGGTTTTATTATATTATAACCATCTTTATCTAAGAAGCCTCTTCGTTAAAAAGTTTTTAATCTTTACTAACATTTTTCTTTTACCAGCTTCTGTCCAATTATTAATAATCTCTGATTGCTCAGACTTAGTAGCTAGATAAATTAAAATCACTTCTTTATATTGTAATCATACTTATCATTTCTTTGACTACTTTCTAAAAACTCTAATATAAACCTTTTCATTACATAATATGCTATAAGATTTATAAATTTTGCGTAGCTAAAATCAGTGTCTACTATTTGTTTTAAATTATCAGTTAAAGATTTTAATCTTTTGTTTATAGTATTATATGAGAAATTATTACTAAATGTTTCTAAAATATTATAATAACTTTTTAAATTTTCTTGAATTCCATTCTCTAAAATAAATCTACAAGTATTTCTAATTTCAGTTAAATAGAAATTTTCTGAGGTAACTTCCATATTGCATTTTCACTCCTTTTAAAACTAAATAAAGTCCCAATGCTTTTTGAGTTGCATCAATAGGATCTTGATAAAAATAGGTTGAATATCCATTAAGATATCAGAGGTAATGTTGACATATCAACAGCATTTAAAATTGGAATTAATGCTAGCTCCAGCTTCTTAGCAATTTGAAGCATGCTAACTAAATCTGAAACTGCACTAATAGATCCTGATAAAGCCATTTCCAGAACAACTGTTTGTGGCATAAAGTTGTCTATTTAAAGCTATAGAACACATAGCAAATAAAGCCTCCAAAGTTATAGCTTCTGTATTATCAACATTTTTCTCATCAGCAACAGAGATAGGTAAAATTCTTTTCATCTTATGTTTATTGCTCCACTTATTCTCTAGAATTTATCTTTAAATAGTTAAAAGCGTTCTCAAAAGTTTTCTATATTTGTTATCTGATACAGTTATTTTCCCTTTCCCAGCAGATATTTGACTTTCTACTTTATATAGACCTTTTACAGAGTTAGCTGAAATTGCAGAGTATATAGGCTTCCAGCTTTTAAAGGATCTTCTGGAATAAGCTATTTCTCCTTGTTCTTTTAAACCAACATATTTTCTTTCCATTTTCTTTATCTATATGAAAAATTAGTTGCAAAAATTCCATTCCTGCCATTTTCTTTTAATTGCTCTTTTAATTCTTCTTTCTATTCTAAAGGCTCTTATTAAAATTTCTTCAACTTCTTCCTTTGTAAATACTCCATCTGGATAAACCAATTTGATTAGAGCAGAGACAGTTTTTCCTAACTGCAATAGTATCTCTTTGATTTAAATCTCTACACAAGGAAAATACTTGTCTAAAGCATCTCCATATGAAGTTTTTCTAAGCTCTCTAAATATTTCTGCCATATAGTCAACAATTAATCCATATTCCTTAGTAAAAGACTTTGGAGATAATTTTGGAATGTCCCAACCAGGTATATAGCAATGCATTCTGTCAAAGAAAGCAGAGTCATTATTCATCTCAGGTGGAAAATCAACTAAAAGATGAGCTGTTTTACAAAACATCAACACTTTGATTGATATTACCTATAAAGACCATAGAGGCATTAGCATTCTTTTCTTCCTACCTCTGCAAAAGAACCACTTGCCATAAAATCTTTCATTTTGTATACCATCTTATCTTTAAATTTTATTCCTGCACTCATCAAATGCAACAACATCCCAATAACCACCAAACCTACTTGTCTTTTTGACATATTATAAAAAGATTTGCTACTGTTGTTTGCCTCCTGAAAGAAGAATGGAATTAGGACTTATTCTTTATAGATATATGATTTCCCAGTTCCCTCATATCATAATTCACAAAGGTTGTATTGTTTTCAAACTAAGAGGCATCATTCTAGCTAACAAATGCCATATAGCATCTTATCAAAATTTTCAAATTCCATTCCAGATGATCTAAGCAAAGCCTATCCATCATCTTTTGAGTAAAATGTTTTCTAGCTTCAAAAACTTCATTCATATCTAAACTTTACAATTTTGAATTGGCTTTAATTTATTAAGTTTAAATGGAGATTCATTGATATTAAGTTCGTCATATTGATATGATAGAGTTAGTATACACTATTCCTCCACTTAATAATTTTTCATAATCTTTTATATAGTTTTTATGAATTTCCAATATTACTGACACCTAAATTTCGAAATGATGACCCTCATATCTATCTCATTTAAGACAACAGATTACCTTATCAATAACATTATATACTCCGATTTCTCTTATTTTTAGACTTTTACTTTTCTGCTTCATCAGGACGAACATAATTTTCAGCAAGTATTTTTACCTTTAACATACCTTCTTCAATGCTATCTTCATCAGTCTGATTACAATACATTCCAAGTAAATATTCTAAAAACATGAGACAGGAACATTTGCTCCACCTTTATTTTTGAAACTAAATCTTTTCTTACAATCTTGCCTCAAAACTTTACCCAACTTCATTTATATCCATATCTTCTCTAAAAATCAAAAATCTGAAGCAATTCGATACTCACAATATATTCCTTTGAATCTAATATATCTCCTGATTCAATATCTATAACTTTTAATGTAACTTTTTGTGTTCACCACTTAAGAGTCAATCTAAAATCGTGTATAGTATTTTCGTCTGAATTTAATTTTAATCATCACTAACTCTAACGATTTTCATCATATAGTGCCACTGAAACATCTCTTTCTATAAATTTATCTTTTGATACTTACAGCTTCTATTTGATATATAGAGAATTTTTGTTAAATTAGATGTTATCTTTCCAACATTTCTCTTATTCTAAGGTCAACCTTAGATATAGAATTAGCTCCACTTTTATAGTTTATCAATGGAATTATCATTTCTTGTGGACTAGCTCCACCATGTACAAATTGTAGTCCACTTCCACTAGCTTTTATTCTTTGATCTGGAAATACTCCATACAAAGAATCTAATTTTAAAAGTAATAAGCTTTTCCTCAGCTTCTTTTTATATATATATCTCTTTCCTATAGCCTCATATTTCGTATTCTTTAGTTCAAGCTTATTATATTCTTCAACTTCTTTCTTTTCATATAGGAAGCCATGATCACTTGTTATATAGACATTTACAACTCCAAGGCTTGAAAGTAATTTAGATAAGCCCTACAATATCTTCAACAACATCTTTTACATGCATTAAAAGTATTGCTTTTCAGTCTTTGCCTTTATCTCCTATTGCATCGATACTATCATGGTAGATATATATAACTTTCTTTCCCTTTTTATATATTCTTCTTGTTTCCTCTATTCATCTTATTAAAATTATCATAAGAAATAGCAGAAGATTCTTCACAACTAAGTTTTAATATTTTTCTCTATTTTCTGTTCCTTGACTGTCTATACCATCAACAATTACTTTAGCTGATACTAAATCAATATTTCTTTCTATTTTACATGGTAATAAGTTTGCCATTCCTAAGAAAGTTCTACTTGGTAAGTCAGTCAACATAGCATCTAATTTTATCTCTTTAACATTTGCTTCTTTCTTAATTGTTGACTAATCTCATATCCAACTTCATATCTTAAAGCATCTGAAATTATGACAACAGTTCCATCAGCACTTGCTATATTATTTTTATAGAAATCTCTTTTGTTGAGCTAAATTTTTCTTTCATAGACTTTTACTTGACCATAAAGCTAATAACTTTTCAAGATAATCAACTTTCATAAAACTTATCTATTTTAGCCTTTAATATATCAAATAAAGGGCTAATTCATCATTTTTATTTTTATCATGATAAAATAGAAACTTATATAGTTTTATCTATTAAGAAATAATGCTCAGTATAATCTTTTAAAAATATCCTTTAATACTTCTTTTCTATCTTCGATTATCAATAGATCTTTTAATCTAAAGAAATCATTAATAGCTAACAACGCCTTATAGAAGTATTGATGCTTTTCTATCCATAAAAGAATTATCCAATCTTATTTCAATGTATTTCTTATATTTTTCATAATCTATAACTTCTGAATTAAAGATATCATAATATCTTTAATAATAACCTTTATCAAAAGTATTCAAAAGCTGTTCCTGAGATAGAATAATCTAGTTCTAACTCATCTATTCTCATCTTTTATATTCAAATCTTTAGCGAAGTCATAAAATTCTTCTCTTATAATTTCAGAAATTTGTTTATTTTGTAATAGAGATTCAGCAAAAATGTATAATCTATTTTTCTACCTGTAAAATAGTTTTCTAAATTTATATGAGCTTTCTTTTGTAATTGAAAATAAAAATGAGTTACCATAGAATTTTTAAAAATTGATTTCAAAACTAGTAACTTCAACATCAAATTTTTCTTTATTTCAAAAATAAAATCTCAAATTTAGCCATTTTCTATATCTTGTAGTTTAGATTTATTTAAAATTATATTTTTATTATTTCTAAGATATCAACTGTTTTTGCTCCAGAAATAACAGTCAATATTGAAAGTTTAAATTCTTCTTCATCGATTGATTCAGGCTGTTCAATTTTTGTTAGTTTTTCTCTTCTTTCTTTGTTAGCAAAGAAGCTAGGATGAGTCTTTGATAATTTCTCCTAATTTATAAGTTAGTTCTATCTAATTTTAGTTCTTCAACTATCATTGCAGACTTATCTGCTTCAAAGAACTCTGAATTTTTCTCATATCTAAAAGATAATTTTCACCGTCAATAGATCTAGGGTGTTCACTGTAAATTAAATAATTTGATTCAGTATCTATAACTTCTAAAGTATATTTTATTTTAAATATATTCGTATATATAGATTCTCCCTTTTATCAAGAGATTTAGTTAATTTGATAATTTTACATCAGTTTAAATTTAAATTATCTATTAAATCTTTAAATTCATTTTAGTATCATACCAAAAATTATATGTCTTTTTGAGGAAGCTCAGTAGTTAAACTAAATCTATACTCAAGCAGTTCTTTGATTTTATCTATTTCCATAATTTTTATCCTTTCAATATATTTCCATCTTTTAGTATATCTAAAACAAAAACTGCAATAATTATTTATTACAGTTTTTATTTATTGTAGTTATTCTTTAAAAATTTCTTTCAATTTCTTTATTAGGAATAGTTAAAGAATAAAAGATTCCTATCAATTCTTTTTCTTTTACTGTTAACAGCCACTATGCACTAATAATTGCCATATATTTTGAGGCTATATCAGAAAAATCTGGATCTGAATATATAGTCTTTATAGTCTCTTTATCAGAAAATAATAATTCAAGTTCTTCAAATATACTAGCTTCTGCATTTTTCTAAAAATATTATTTATTAAAAATTATTTGAAGTTCCTACCAATATGCTCCAATTTCTTTTTATTTATATAATTTAAAATTGACCAGGGATTGTAAAATTTCTTTATTTCCAAATTTATATCCATCATACCAATTTTTACTTCATTCAATTTATATTCCATATTAATCTAATGATTTTTAAAACTTCATCTTCTGTTAAACCATAAAAGATGAGTATATCTAATATGCTGCAAATCTCAAATTATTTAAACCTGAAAATATTCCCTCTTTAGCAACTCTTAGTATTCCAGTTAAAAATCCTCTTTCTAAATATTGATTATCCTTAGAACTGAACTATAGAAATTTCTATATTATCGCTTCATCATAATAATTATTTTCATAAGAATTTACAATAGGACTATCATATTCATCAATAATTACTATGACTTTTTGTATATATGTTATATAGGTATTCAGTCAAATATTTTAAAGAAAAATTCGTAGTTAGCATCTTCTTTCATATATAATTTTATTAAAATCTTCTTGTGAAATCTCATCTAAACTATCTTTTAAATAAAAGAAATTCTTTATATAAATCTTTTTAATTGATTCTTTAATTTGAAAAATAGTTTCCTTCCCAATTTTAGATTTTTAAATCTTTAGGAAAATATATATAACTGGATATTTCCCTTGTTCACTATATATTTAGATTTTTCTATATATAGATTAGTAAATAATTTTTATTTTTCTTCTTTATTTTTCAATATCAAAGAAATATTTTATCATTGACATATTTAATGTTTTTCCAAATCTTCTTGGGCAGTGAATAAAAATAACTCTGAGCCATCTTCTAAAAGATCTTCTATATGTTTTGTTTTGTCAATATAGTAGTAGTTATTTTTCAATTAAGGTTTTTGAAATCATTTATACCTATTGGGATTTTTCTTCTATGGACTCCTCCTTTCACTAGAAGTAATTTATTATATAAAACTATTTTATCATATTTAATATTTTTCACTACTTCTGTTAATTCAAAATGTTCTGTATTATCTTTAGGATCAATATATTTTCTTTTTCTCTAAGATATTCAGATGTCATTTCCTTCCATTTTCAAAAATATCACTTCTAGTTAATTGTTTTAATTTCATATAATCCCCTCATTTAATTTTATTTATTATTTTTAGATAAAATTGAAAAATAATATTTTCTATGTCATTAGGGTGTATCACTTAATTTTATTAATCCAGATTCAGTTTTTACTAAATAAGGCATTAAAATAATCAATCTTTCATTTTCATTTATATTTTTACCATCATGTACTAATGCTTGATAAAATCTTGTAAGTGCTGCTTTTTGTTCACATTCTAATTGTAAATGTTTATTAGATAATGTTATTTTAACAAAAACCCTTAAAACATACAAAGCCAATGAAAGTATTCCTAAAAAGGAAGGTTTTCGGAAAATAATTTAATATATCATTATCCGAAATACTATTTATTTTACTATTAAAATAAAATTCTGTTATAATTTTATTTACAAAATATACAATAGCAGTAGATAATAAAATTACAAAAATCCCCCATAATTTATAAAGCACATCCATAATTTTCAGCTTTTTCGTTCCATAATGTTTCAGGTGCTTCAAATTTTTAACTTTTCTTTATATGTATTTTCCAAAATAGTAAGTTTTTCTCCATCTTTTCTTTCCATTCATCAATCTCATCTCTCCAATCATTTTATATTTTCTTTTAAAATCATTTTTCCAAATATCAAATTCATCTGAGGTAGATTTCATATAATTTAGAACTTCATTTTTCTTTTAGAATAGTTTTTCCATTGTAGATAGTTCTGTTTTTAAAAATATTAATTTCATCATCCATTTTAGTATTAGAGAATTCATATTAAATTTTTCTTTTTAAATAGTGAAAAGCTGGATAATAACAATATAAATTAGTATTATTTAAAAATTTCCTGCTCTTTCTGGTTCTAGATATTATAATATAATATTCAATAGCAAGAGAAATATTATCAAATTTTTGTTCTTAGTATTATTGATAAAATTCTATTATTTTAATAAAAATTTTATCTTTGTTAATAGGTGCTTCTATATTAATAATATATTTTCTTTTATTTTCTAAATATTGACTTGAATTTGAAATATAATTATATACTTCCATATAAATTTTTCATCGGTAATATCTCCTATATCATTTATAGAATTAAAATAAGCAAAAAGTTGAAATTTTATCTTTTAAATTTTGATATACTTCAATGTAATTAATATTATCTTCGTCTTTCTTTAAATTGTTCCAGATATTATAATTTTGCTTCTAAAATATCTTCTAATTCTTCCAATGAACATTCAAAATTAATGTCTTCTATTGAACACTTTTGATTAACAGCTACTTCAAATATGGCAATTATACTTAATCTTCTATATATTTCTATTTTTATTTTCTATAAAATTTGGCATTCTATACGCCTCATCAATATAGTTTTCCTGATTTTAAATCCAAAATTTTCATTTGGTAAATTTTTCATTTTTATCATACAGTAATATTTAACTTATCAGTAATAAGTAATAAATGAGATAATATCTTTTCAGGGATTTTTGATTCATAGCTCCTTGAATAAATATAGCCTTATCATTTTTATAAACATTTTTCACTACAAATAACTATATCATATTCATCTTCTGATTCTCTACTAATATCTATCTTTTGTTTTTCTAACATCTCTTTAATTTTAAACAATAATTCACTTGGTTCAGCATCCCATATTTTTACCTTTATATTTTTCCATTTCCCCCTACCTCTTTTTAAGAATAGTCCTTAATCTTTCATAATTGACATTAACTCCATCATCTAAATCTAATGGAATCTTTTTGTTCAGCAATATGCTTTACTTCATTAGCATATTCTTAATTCTTTTAGTAAAACATCAAGATCTTTTAATTCCTTTTTCAACATTTTTCTTTTCTTTTGCAGTTATGTCTTCAGCATATAACTGTCTTTCTATAAATTTTTCTTTTGTTTTCAAGCATTTCTTGATAGTGAATCAAATAATCTGCTCTCACTCTTGCAACAGTTAAAGGCTCATATCTATGTATATAGAATAAAGCTAAGAAAAAAGCATTTCCACTACTCATTAACCAATAAATAGGGTCTCTTTTTGGTATCTTTGTAAATGATCCTTATAGAAATCTTTTATAAAATATCCTCTAATGATCTCTTTAGGATTTTTATTATCATTATTTCCTAGAGCTTCTGCTATAAAGTTAAGGTTATCTTTTAGACTTTCCTCTCCATAAACAAATTTTTACAAACTCTTTTACTCTTTTCAACTATCATTTGAAATCTTTTTCAGCTGTTATTGGTAGAATTCCAAATTCATCAGGAAGAAATTCAGTTTTAACTTCTTGTCTTATATCTCCATTAGCATCTTTTAACAAGGAATTTATTTTGAAGATAATTCTAAGACATCATCACTATTTGCCATAATTAGTCCTGGCTTATCTATTGAATATCTTCCCATAATACATCCAATAGCATACGATAAGAATTGTTTTCTACAAGTTCATCTTTGTTGAATTCTAAACTAACTCCTCTATCATATAGATATTTTTCTGAGCTACTAGAGAAATTCTTAGGAATACTGCTATCAATCTCAACAATCTTAGCTTCTTTCTTTAAAATAGTAATATCATCAAAAGAAACTTTTCATCCATTTCATCTTGCAATTCATAAATTTCTATAAAAAGTCTGTTAGCTCTTCTTCGTTTTTATGAAGTTGAACAAAATTATCTCTCAATGAGAACAATAATTTTCATAAGCAGTCTTTAGATCCTTGTCATCAATCAAAGATGATCTTTCAAAAATCCCAGGAAGTCTCTCTAGAATCCCATTCTTCTTTGGAGATAGAGATATTTTTGTTGACTTTTATTTTTATTATCTCTTTATGTTTTTATATCAACATCTGGTAAATTAGAAATAGTTCCTGCACCATAATTTAAAGTTGGTTTAAAAATTTTTAATAGATAATCAACTATCTTAGAATTCATAAAAAGCTATATATCCTATTTCTTCTTTTTGAGGAAACATAGATGATCCAGCTGAATCAAATATTGAATTAGTTGATTTTTCTTGCACTTGTCTTTGATGAAGACAAAAGCATTCCAAGTAATTCCATCTCTAAAATAAAGCTGTGGGCTTCTTAAATTAGCTTTTGAATAAATCATATCCATCATTTTCCCAATTGATAAAAATATTCTAAATTTCCTGCTCATTTTCTAAATTCTCCACCCTTTTTATATATGGAACCCATTTCCCAGTAAATTCTTTTTAGTTTCTTCTATACCTAAAGTAAGTCCACTTTTTCTTATATTTACTTCATGCTACATTTTAAAAATAAATTATTATTTTCCAGTATCTGCTCCTTTTTACAGGAAATAAATTTCCAATTAATTTATTTTCAAACATCTCTCTTATTTTATCACTTACCCAATAAGCTATTGGACTTCCTGGGATCTTTTTCAAAATCTTTTTGTTTAGCTTGAAATTTTATTAAATTTCCTTGCTCATTTGATTCTATAGTTTCAGATATTTTATTTTTCACTCGAATATTCATCAAACTTATATTTAAAACTATCATTACTTTTTGCAATTCTAAACAAAGTAGCACAATCTTCTGTTTGTATATTTTTGTGCTATTTTATCAAACATTCTAAAAATAATTTCCTCTATTTTCAACTGGTAAAGATTTTTATAGTTAAATGTCTGTTGTTCCAAAAAGCAATTAATTACTCCGTACCCTAATTGCAATAAACTTATAATTTCAGTTTTTCTATAATATTTTTTCTAAAAAGTTTCAAAAGATGATAAGAACATCCATGATTGCATAGTTATCATAGAAGTGTAGCAATTTTTCTTTGTAAATTCATTACATCTTTCAATAAATACTACACCTAAATCACTTTTAGTGTCTTTATAATTCTTTTCAACATAAGTTTTTAAGTTTTGAGCTAAAAACCTTTTCCACCCATATATGGAGGGTTAGTTACAACTGTTTCATATTGATTTACCAAAGTTATATGTTGTCTTATTAGACTTTCAATAAGTTCTAAATCCTCTTCTATATTGATATCTAATTCATCTTCATTAAATATCAATGTTCCTTGTTCATTATTATTAAAACTTTCTTTTAATATATTAAATTCTCTTTCCAATAATTCTTTATCTATAGTTTCTAATTTTTAAGATACTTCCATATTCTTTTGCATCTTCAAAATCTTCTATTATCTTGTTGAAATTATTTAGAGTTATTGGCTTTTATTCTATTTTTAACTCTTTCAGATAAACTATTACTTTCTTCTATTATTAAAGTATTTAATTTAAAAATCTTCTTCTCTTTTTAACACTGAAAATAATCTTGAAAATTTTTCTCTTGCTTTCATCATAAGTGCAAACGAAGCTAATTGTCCTGCTCTTTCATCAATTTCTAATCCATATATTATTTTTTAATATTGATAGCACACTATCTTTTGTACTCCAACCAAGATTTTCATACATTTCAAATAATAAATCAAAAGCATAAACTAATATATGTCCACTTCCCATTGCAGGATCCAGTATTTTCATATCTTCTATCTTTATTTTTCTGAATTTTTATCTAATTCTGAATCATATAATATTTCAATTATCTTTAATATTTTCATTTATTCAGTAGATTCTAATACTAGTTTTCCTAATGAATTTCTACCATATATTTTACTATCCAATCTGGTGTAAATAATTGAGTTGCTGCTGGTATATTTTCTTTTTGCTATTTTTTGTATTTTTCTTTTCAAAAGGCTTCAAAACTTGATCTTTCTTTTCAGAGTTATAAAATTGATAAAAGCCAACCTATTAGCTCAATTGGTGCTTCTGCTCCTATTTCTTCTCTAGCCTTACTAACAATGAATTTTCCATTAATAAACCTGTTGGAAATAAAATATCTGAATAAGTTCCTTTTTCTTAAACATAAATGGCATAATGTTGATAATTCTTCACATTTTTCTTCCATCAAAATAGAATAAAGTTTTTCTATTGTTTGGTGTGTTTTCATCTCTAAATTATGTAATTCTTTTTGTAAATCACTATCTAAATTTTTTAAAAACTCAAATTCATAATAATTATCAATAATTGCAGGCTCATTTTAACACCATTGTTAAATATCATTTTTTCAATATCTCATTTGCTCCATAAATGCTAATGTTGTTAATTCATTGAGACCAAGTGCAAAGCACTTTCTTCTATAAGTTCTTCATAGCCAACTTGTTTATATTTTTTCTACTAAACTATTGTGTGCCTGTAGGGTAAAGAGAGCCATTTATTTCTACTTCTCTTCTAACTTTTAGCTTTTTCTATTCCATTTTTCAGTTATTCCAAGAATCATCAGCCTTCTCCATCCATTAATTCGTTTCTCTTCTATTGCAAAAATCTTTAAGCTAGTCTATCATTTTCCTCAAAATTTTGTAATATTTATTTACTCTGTTTTGTTTAAAGGACACTCAAACTCATTTTCAAAACCGACAATAAAAATGTCAGTTTATATATGATGAATATGTTTTCTTTGGTAGTTTCATTATGTCATTACTAAGAAACTGCCGAAAATTCTTCTCCAAAATATTCTATTAAGTGAAAATGGATCTTAATACCAATACTTTTTCTCTCAATATGTTTGTCAAGTTGTTTCATTAAAATGCTTTCTTGATCTATCCTTTTAGAATAAATTTTCATAATTAAGATTTTAATTTTAAAGAAACAAACATCTTTCAAATTTTTCAGATATTATAAATTCAATCTTCAAATTTTAAATTCTTCTAAATCTGTAAATCACTATTCTATTTATTAAAAATTTTTATAGTTGATATGTAATTTTAACTATGTAATTTTCAATTTCCACTTTATAATAAATGTTTTCAATGCCTCAACCATTGATAACTAATATATAACTTTCATTCTCAGTTTCATTATTAAATATTTCTATCATCTGTCTAATCTTTTCATTTGAATACTCTAGAATCATGCCATCATAATCAAAAATAAAGTAATTTGTGAAATATCATCACTATTATTATTAGAAACATCAATTTCTTGAACTATCTTCTCTTACTTCATTAGCTTTGATTTGTCTTTCTCTCAGAAGATTTATAATATCAATATCTTCATCTCTCTCAATTTCTTTAAAAGTTTATAGATATTCGTTTTATATGATAAAAATATTATTTTATTACTAAAAAGTTGGAAAATTTCTTTGTAAATTATTTAGTTATTTGTTTTCTGTTTTTCTCCTCTGAAATAATTGCAATATATTCTTTCTTTTACTCATTAAAAGCACCAGCTCTATACATTTTTCTAAAGTGTATGTGCCTGTCTTAATTCTTTTTCTGTCAAGTCTGGAAGAATTTTATGTTTCCCTTCTGACAATACAAATAGAATCTGATCTTAACAAAAGTCATTTAGTCATTATGGTTGTATCATGGTAGTTAAAATAGCTGCACATTTAAAGTAATTCTTCTACAACTATTTTTGCTATTACATGGTAAAAAGCATCAAATTCGTCTATAAAAACAAAAGAAACATCATTTAATCTTATTAACCACTCAAAAATAGTGTAACGATTTAGTGCTCTCTTGAGCAATTTCAAAAATCAACTTCTCCCACTCTTAATTTACAATATATTCTTTTCCTCACCTACTTCTTTTCAATAAGGTATAATCAATTCAGCTACCCTTAAAAATTCTCAAAATCTTTAACTTTCCTCTATTATAATTTCTTCACTATTACTTCCTCCACCTAAAAGCCTTGATAAAAATTTCCATCAAGTGAGGAGAAAAGTAACATATTATCTACAAATTTTAAAAAGTTGAAATGATTTCCTTTTATCTTAGATTGTTTTGTCTAGGCTCTGGATTTTATATTATTATTTATATTTTATAAAAGAAATATTATTTCCATTAAGTTTTATTTAAACTCTCTGTTCCTCTAAATTTAATTCAAATTTATTAGTTAAATAATCATATTCTGCTATTAATTTGTATTATTTTACTACTTCACTCACTAAATTTTGTGGCTTATCTTTTTGATATTCATATTCTACAAATATCATTTCAAACTTAAATTTATAATAAAATTTTGCCATAGTGTTACTGTTAGTAAGATTTAAATAATAATCGTATAGATCAATAGTTTTTCTTTATCTGTTAAATGTAAAATTATATCAAAAAATGGCTAAACCTAAATTTGATTTTCCACTCCATTAATCCCATATACTAATCCTGTTTTACTATTCCATCTTTTATTGCATTTTCACTAAAATTATAGTTTCTTGTTTTACTCAAATCAAAAACTAATTCTTTTTCAAAATTTTTAAATCCCTTCTACTTTAAATTCTATTACATAATTTTAACCTCTTAATAATTTTTCAACCGTTATATGCAGTCACTTTTATTATTATATATTATTTATATATTATTGCAAGTTTATCGTATACGGATATTAAAATTGAGACTCTTATAGAACCTCAATCTTTCAATTATCAATATCAATTATCTTATGTTTCTTATAGCTTCAAGCATTTCATTTTTTAACTTTTCAATATCTTTTTCAATACGAGAAATATAGTCATTTTACTTGATCTTCAGTTTCTATATTAGTCTTTGAGCTTATAGAAACTTTTTCTGTAACTATAACTCTTTCTTTTTTCTTAGCTTTTTCCATTTAATTTCAGCATAAAAATCATCTTTATCTTTAATAGCTTTTTGTTATAGTAGCACTAATATTTCTAATATCACTTTTAGCTATTTCATTTTTATAATTATTATAAGTAGATTTTTATACTTTTCTAAGTTTTGTCAATATCAGTTTATCTTCACCTTCATTAAGATATGATTCTAATTTCTCAATTTCTTTTCTAGCATATTTTTATATTCATCTTCCAAATTTAGAAACTATATTTTCTAATTTTTAGATTTCATATAATGCCATGTCATTAGAACTATCACTATTATTGACTTCATTTTCCAAAAAGTCATTAAATTTTTCTTCAAATTTTTAAAGGATTTCAGTATTATCTTTAATTTTTCAGAAAAATCTTCTCTATATTTTTCAACTTTAACTCTTTAAAGATTCTTTTTCAAGTTCTATAAGTTTGTCTTTTCTTTATCTAACTCAGTAATTAACTCATCAAACTCTCTAATTCTCTCATAGATATTTTATCATTTTCTAATTTCTTCAATTGTCTTATAGGCAGGAGTTTCTTTTAAAGCCTGCCAATGTAATCTTTATATTCTTCTATTTTTGTTGATTTTTGGATAACTTCATCATGTCTACTCTTTTTAGAACTTGTGAAGAGTCAAAAACTCTATCAACTTTATCATATTCTTTTGATATTTCATCTTTCATTTCTCTAAGAAATTCTTAAGGTTTTTCAGCATTATCTCTGAGATAATATAATCTCCTCTAATAGCTCAGTCAAGTCACTTAATTCTTTTTCCTGGATATTTACTATGTTCACATTCAATCTTATATCTCTTTAGCTATACCTATTTTTCTATTTAATATTTCTAATAAATCTTCTTTTGGAGAATCAATAGTAACTTCACCAGTTTCTTCTTCTTTAAGAGTCTTTATTTCTTTCAATAGATTATTTACTTTTTAACAAGTTCAGGATCAGCTCTTCTCTCAATGAAATTACAATCTTTTTCTAAATTTTATTTTTGTAATTTTTGTAAGTAAATTTGTTGCAATATTTTCATCTGTAACAAGAACTTTTGATTCTTCAAATTTATTAGTCTATATTTCCATAACTCTCCAACTAAACCATTGATAGTGGTTGTCACAACCATAAGGAGTTCTTAAATAGTAATCACTTATATTCTTTAACGTTATGGGATGTCTCCTCTTTTTCAAGTAATTTTCTCTGTCTAATACTTCATTTATAGCTTCACAGTTTACTGGCTTTCAACATTCTTTTTAATATCAAACAGTATTCCATGTTTGTATCAAAAACATATGATAGAGTCTTTCTTATTTCAGCTTCATCATAAGCTTTTTAACAAGTTTTCGCCTTATGGAATCTATGATTTGCTAAAAGCTTTTAAACTTTCTTCAATTTTTCTTAGCAGCATCTTTTGTTTTGATATCTTGCTTTTGTCCATAGATAAATACTTCAGCTTCTCCTATAATTCTTTCTAATTCATTTTTATTCTTCTATCTCTTATCTATTTTCTCTTTGTTTTTATTTCTAATATTCTGATAATAGATTCTCTCTCATTATCTTTTTGCTTATTTTCTAATATATGATTCTACCTTTAAAAATAAAGCTTTTATTTCATTTCTATAAGTTTCATCATCATTTTGGTAGTCTTATAATTAGATCACTTTCTGGTCTTGTACCTACTATAGAAACATTATCATAGTCATCAGCTCTTTCAGTAAAAAATAGTTATAGCTAATTCTTCTCCTGCTTTTTGAAAAAGTGTTTCATCAAAGTTCTACTAAAACCATATTTATTACCAGTGTCTTCCATTATAATACTATTTTTGTAAATATTTCTTTAAAAATATATGAGTCTATTTTTTCATCAATTTTCTTTAAATCATGTCTTCTCTTTCAATTTCTCTGTTTTATATCTTGTTCTTCATTTGTTAAGAAATAATAATTGTCTCATCTTTTTGAATTAAAACTTCTTTTCAAGCTTTTCTAATGCTTTTTTATCTTCTTTTCAAGTTCTATTCTCTCACAGTCTATAGAATCTATCATAAAAAGCTTGTTAAATTATTTAAAGTCGGTTTATACCATTAATTCCTTTTAATAAGAATAAAGTTTTAATACTTCTAAGCCAAAATCATCTACTTTTTCATTTCTTGCATGAATAAATGGTCTTCTTACATTATCTTCTAAAAATTGTTCTATTGATTCATAAAAATAATTAAATGGTCAAAGTATTCTTATATTCTTGTCTTTTACTTTTATTCCAACTTCTTGGAATGAACTTAATAAAGAATCTTTCCTCTTGACATATATGCCCAGAATGTCATATTTTCTAACTTTTCAAATACTTTTTGTAGTAAGTTAAATTGGTAAGCAACAAAAGGATATGTTTCTGAAATCCTCAACACTATCATATGAAAGTAATGTCATTTGTGTTTCAAAATTTATTAAATTTTCAATCTCAACTCTATTTTTATCAAATAGTTTTCTAAATCTTCTCCTTCAATTTTTCTTTATAAAGCAATCTTTTTAATCTTCATCAATATTTCCACTTGATAATGAAAGTATGGTCTTAAATCTATCTTGAATTTTAGAAAAGTCATTTTTCTATGTTCACTATTATTTAATATAGAACCTAAATCTTGTTGATGTAACTCAGCCCAAACTCTACCTTTGAATTTTGACTCCCAAAGTTTCAACTAAAGTTTGTAAGTTTCAACATAAGTTTTGAGTTATCTCCAATATATTGACCTATTTCATCAACTAGAAAAACTACTCTGTGTTTAGGGTCTTTCATCTTTAAATAGTTCTCTATTATATCTCTAAAGCTTTCAGCATTTATAGATCTTACTATATCTCTTTCAAGCCATCTTTCAGCACTTTTCTCTAGTCGCAATTTCTAATTTTTCTACAACATCAATAAAATCATCTGGTGGAAATCTAAATTTCTGTTGCATCTTTCCAAGTCTTTCCAGATTCTTCTTCAAAAGCTTTTTAAATTCTTCTAATTTTTCCATCTTCCAAAGCCTTCTTTCAAATTCTGCTATTTCTATATCATCTCTTGTAAAAACCTAAATACTCATTAAATTTTTTAAAAAGCAAAGTGCTATACTATCTTTATTTTGATGTGTATCTTGATCACTTACATTATCTATATTGAATAGAATTACATCAGTTGGAATTTCAGCAGCTTTTTCAATATTCCCATCAAAAGTGCATCATCTATTTTCTCTTTGAAAAAGTCAACAACTGTTTTTCCATCATAGGTATTATTTTCTAAAATATGCCCTATCATTTTTAGAAAATGTGATTTTCCCTGAACCAAAAATCCAGAAATCCATACACCCATATCTTCTGTTGGAAAAATTGATTGAATCAACATATGTTATCAAAAATTTTGTTAATCTCTTTCTAATTTCTTCTGTAACAATATATTCATTTAATTCTGTAATTATAGTTTCTTTTTCATTACTATCTGCTTTTACAACTCCATTAATTTTTCTTTCAATATCTTTTTGTAGAATACTCTTAATAGTTAAATCGCTCATAATTCCCCTAATAAAAATCATTTTTAACTTTTATCTCTATTCTAACATATTTTCCTATTTAAAAGCAAAACTTTTATTTTTCCTTGATAAAATAAATAAATATAGTACAATGAAAATATATAGATAAGAAGAGGGGGATTTTCTATGGAAAGTAAGGATAAAAATCTAGTAAGCTATCTTATTCAGAATGGTTTTGAGTTTTACATGGTAATTTTGTACGCATAATATTCCCTTTAGCCCATGCCTATGCTAAAAGGCTTATTCAAGTCAGCTTGAAGAAGTTGAAAATGATGATATTGATATTGAGTTAGAAAATTATAAAAGATATAGATAGCAATAATTTATATTTATATAGACCTCATATTAAAGATATGATGATAAACTCACATGAAAAATAGAAGCTTAAATATGGTGAAGTTTCTTTGGAACTAACTGCAGTAATCATACTGTTGGTGTGGATATTCCTGAGGTAGATACAAAATTATGGCTATGAAAATTTTTGAAATATCTACAATAAATATTATACTGATGAAAACTTGAGATGTAGATGATGAAGAAAATAAAAATTCTATGCAAGATTAATAATTGGAGATATTTTAATTATAGAGGAGCTTTTAGTAGTAAAACTTTCTTCAGCTAATCTTTTACAAAAACCTTATCAGAAGACCACTGGAAGAAAAATAATATTAAAAACAGGCGACTATATTTGTGGTAAAGAATTTTTAAATCAGGAGTTTATGACATAAGAGAGTTAAAAATGATGGAACTGTTTTGTTATGAAGATGATGATGAGAGCTTTAGTGATGAGATTATGATCTAAAAGAAATGAAAAATTGTCTTTTTAAAAATAATGATTACTTTAGGGTTTCAGATGGACTTGTTATAGAATTAATTCCTAGTCAAAAATAATTATATAAAATAATGGGCTAATACATGCCCATTGTTGTTATATTTATTTCATAATTCAGAGTTCTCATGAAGTGATTTTCTTAACTCTTTATCTTCAATATATACTCTAATTCCATCTATTCCTCTTGTCCTTTAGAACATAGTATATATTTTTACTAGATCATTTCTAAATCTGCAATTTCTGTCTTTATTTTTCTTAGAGTTTACCAAATTTATCAAAATACTCATTAGATCTACTAATACTTTTCCATCTCTGTATATTAAAGTCTTTCAATGATTAAACCTACACAATTGATATCTATTCCTTGTACTTGCATGTATAGAACCTATCTCTTTTTCTGCTATTTTCTGTATTCATCAATCTTCATTAGTTGAATTCCATTTCCAGCTTTTTATCAGCTTCAACCCAATCAAATTGAGTAGGATCTGTTTTACTTTTCCATTCTCTTGCATATCCATGAATTACTCTATTTTGACTATCTTGAATAAGATTGTCCATTCTTTCAATGTATTTATCGTCTGCTATACTATCTACAAGTCAAAAGTATGAATCTTTATCTGATTATTAAAAACTTCTCATCAAAACTATTATCTTCAGACAATTGTACATACTATTCCTTTTAAGTAGTCATCTGCAGTGTATTTCTTGTTTTGTCATTTGCAGATATTCTGATGAGTTTCTAAAGAAATTTGTGAAATTTCTTATTTTCAACATATTTTTGAAAGAAATAGCTGCAGGAGTATCTGCTGGTCTATATAGCTTGTTTTTCATCATAGAATAGAACTCAGAATTTCCCATTTCTCCCAATAATTTAAGACTATGATCTACTCCCTTTTTCTTTAAATATTTTTAAGTCACATGCCATTTGATATCCATGTTTATATGGTAATCTATGGAGCTTCATCTATTAATATGTAATCATATTTTTGTTGACTTGATACAATTTAGCTTTCCATGTATCTACAATAACATTTTTATTCCATAGCTGATAGAATTTTTCTTTCCACTTCTTCTCCAATTACTTTTTACAACAACTGCAATCGTATCATCATATATATATTTGAGCAGCTACATTGTCATTATTACAGTCTTTCAGTGCCCTGCTCCTCCTTCTATAGAGATAGTTTTCCATCTTTCGATAAAATTCTATCTATGATTTCTTTTTGTTGCTTATTTAAAGTAAAAATGGAGAATATTTAAATAAAATACTATTTTAACTTCACTTAAATCATTAAGATTTTAAGATTTAATTCATTTAAATCTTTTCCCCAAAAGGAGTTAAGAACTTCAGCATCAATATCTTTTCTAAAGTTGTGATTAGAATGATTACCCATTGTCTTATTTCTAATTGTTCTTTTTGTTTTTAAATCTTTTACTTATCATTATCAGCGATAAAAGATTAATTAATGATTTTTCTATGTAATCTAAATGTTTATCTATTAATGTTCGTATAATAAAACTAAGTTAGTGTAATTTTCATTTTGAATTCAATTTCTAATTTATGTTGTTGATGTCTTTGCAAAGGTCAATAGTTTGACCAATATAGAGATCTCCCAAAATACACATGTATGATATCCCTATTTTCTAAAACTTTCGTTTTTCCATTTCGATAGCTTATCTAAATTTAGATTTCCTGATTTCTCAATTTCAGAGTTAAAACTTGATATCCATAGTAAAAATCCTCCTAAAATAAAAGATACTATCTTAAATATAGATATTTTTATAGTATATCATAAATACATAAAATATCAACTTTTTCTTTTTAAATCAATAGAAAATAATTAAAATAGGGGGTTAAGGCAAAACTTACACTCCTAAGTTTTCGATATTTTCATATCCATCATAATCCAACTACTTTTTTATAGAGAGTTTATCCAGCTCCCCGTTGGACTTCGTAGTCGTGATAAAATACAAATCGCAATCCAATTCATTCGATATCCCTTTATGCTTTTTAGATTTTATTAGTTAGATTATTACCAAAAGCAAATTAATCTATCGAAGAGAATAATTTTACTTCAATTTCTGTTTAGCATTTACACTATCAATTTTTCAGATAAAAGAATTAACTTCATTTTCTAGTTTATTAAACTTTTCTGCTAATTCTGTTTAAAACTCCATATTGAACAACTCAACACCGTTTTTCAACTGTTGTACTGTCTCTTTTAAAAGATATTCTAAGTCAAAGAATATTTCTTTAAACGAACTTTCTTCTAAAAGTGCAAATAAAGATTTATTTTCAATAAAATTTTCAGAGTTAGTAACATTTATTCCGTCTTTTAGTGTAACAATATCTTGATTTATTAAGTCTAATTCAGCTAAGTAACATTTCATCTGCTTGAGCTTGCTCAAAAACTTCTTTTCCATTAACTTTTAAAAGTACTACATAACTGTCACGAATTAAGTCAAGTAGTCTCTCTTTGCTTTTTAGAATAAATTCAGTGTAAATATAGCTTGTAATGTTAACTTCATACCAATCCTCCTTAAGAATAAAAATTTCTAGATAGTACAAAATTATTACAAGCTTTTTAATTTACTATAACTATCTTTTAATTTACCATCTTTATCATAATATTCCCACAGACCTACAGGTCTTCCCATTATCTCAAGCACCTTTTTGTACGATAAGTTCCATTAGCATTATATAAAAGTAATCACCATTTTCCTTACCATCTTTATAAATAGTTTCTGTAGACTTCTCATTGTTTTCATAGATATATATTTTCCATTTAATTTACTATCTTTCCAATTTAGCAATAGATTTAATATTTCCATTTTTATGAAACTATCCATTTAGCCATCTTGCTCATTTAGATAATAAAGTCTATCTTTCCTTCACTTACTTTACCAGTAAAAGGAACATCAGAATCTTTTAGAGATAATAAAAGTTTTTCAACTATTCTTAAATCTTTTTCTAATTTCTTGAGAAATTTGAGATTGCAGAAACAGAAAAAGTAAAAGCAAAGGCAACTAATAATAACTTTCTTTTCAATTTGATACCTCCCCTAATTTTATATTAAATTAATCTTTTTAATTCTTCTTCTAAAACATCTAGCAATCTGTCAAATTCTTTTGCAACAGAATCAAAGATTCTTTCTTAGTTAAATCAAACCCAGCTAATTTTAATTGTTCCATTGGATGATTATTTCACCTGATTTAAGAAGAGTTAAGTACTTTCTCTACTTTCAGGATTAGTTTTTAAATTTTCATCTAGCTTTGCTGAACTTGCAAAAGAAATTTGCATATTGATAAACATAGAAAGGCGATCTAAAGAAATGAGGTATTCTTTGACCAAATTATCTTTTGTAGTTCATCTATTGTTATGCTTTCTCCAAAATATTTTTAAATAAATTATACATGATATCACTAAAAATATCAGGAGTGACTGCCTTATATTCTATCATCTTATGTGTTCTATATTCATAGCTAACCAAAGAGTTTTGGATATAATAAGTTCAACTATATTTCTAATGCTTGTTCTAATAAAAGCAATTTTTCTAAGCTGTCATCTGAGTTTTCTAGCATATAGTCTAAAAGTAATCTTTTCATATAAGTGAAGCTACTTCAGCAACAAATATAGTATAATCTGTCGTGAGTAGGTTGAGTCTCACTTGAATGCATACTGAAGAGTTGCGTCCTAATTCATGTCTAGAGTAAATCTGGCATCCATAGTTTCTTGATAGTTCAAAAGCATATATGGGTGAACATCCTATATATTTATAGAGTAAGCTCACTTCTTTTATTTTTAGTTTCAATACATCAAGCCAACCTTCACTTATAGCTCTTTTCATTTTTGCTTGTAATCTTCTCCTAAAGGTTTAACTGAATTTTAAAACTATTTCCCTTAGCATCATCATATTTAAATACTGTTATAGTCAACTATGTTAATACTGTTGTCATAATAATGATATTCTTTTTAATTTTAAAAGCTTTCTTTCTAAGTTCTATATATCTTCTTAAAGGAGCTGTATTTTCTGAGCTGAATTAATTAAAGAAAAATAAACTTCTTTTGGAATATTCTTATTTTCTAAGCTCTATCAAGACAAGATTCATAACTTCTTGCATTACAGAAGCAACATTTTGATTGAATAATAGCTCTGTATATTGCTGCAAAAGTATTTTTCACTGTTTTCATAACTTTATATGGTGCTTCAAAAAGCTAATTTTCTATCTTCTTGATTTCTATTAGTTGCTAAAATTTTTGAATAAACTCCCATTTGAGACAGCTATTTCTTCACCTGTAGATAATTTTACGTATTCCATTTCATCAGATATGAGTTCTCCAGTATATATCAGAAGATGAACCCGTAAATTGAGAGAAATGTGAAAAGTGACTTCTTTATCTTCAGATGGGACATGCTTTCTTAATCTATACATTTTCACTAAGTCCAAATCTTCTTTCTTCTAATTCTGGATGCTTTTTAATCCATTCATTCATAGTTTCTTCAGGTATTTCTAACATCTCCAGGGCTATCAGCAGTTTCAGTTCCAACTTTGTATAAATCATTTCTGTTCTTGCATCTTTGATTGATGTTGTTCGTCAGTAGAATCTAAATCTTTTGACATATATGGATAAAGATAAAGTCTATCTAGTAATCTCCTATCCATCAATAATTCTAACTCAACAAATTTTTCAGAGCTATTTTTATTTGTCCTATATTTGAACTTCTTTAGTGAGTTTTTCAAATTTTCTCAATCACTTTCCCACATATCATAATTTTCATAAATATCATTCAAATTCATTTATATTTTTGTTTCTATTGTTTTCTATCTTTTCATGTAGCCTCCATTTTAAATCTAATTGTATATTAAAATAGTAGTAATGATTTTGTCTTTTAATAATATATATAATTTATGTTATAATAAACTATATTAATTTTTAATTTTAAATTAGTTTTTAAATAAATATGAAAAACTTGAAATATAGATAGTTTTTAGTTATTATTTAAACATGTGATTTTGAAAAATTTTAGAAATGTGCTATTATAATGATAGTTGCTATTAAATAAAAAGAGATTACAGAGGAGAAATGGCTAAACATATTATGCTTATGATGATAAGCGTAATGGAATTATTGAAAGTTGGACTGAATGTGAAAAAGATAGTAAAGGGTACAAGGCTAGATATAAGTCTTATAGATAAAGCTGTTACTGAAAATTGGTTAGATAGTGAGTGCAAATTATGAAAGAAAAATAAGCTCATACCCCAGTAAATACTAAACTGAAAAAGGAATATACTTTTGATTCAGGAACTGGAAGAGGATTGGAGTTGAAGTAGAGTGCCTGAGTGAAAATAAGTGAGTTTTTAGAAACTTTACCAAAAGAAACTGTCAAAAACTATTGAAAAAGTGAAAACTGGACGGTGAATGAGTATGGAAACATTTCATTGCAAATAGAACTAATAATTTTTGGTGAACTTGTAGGACTTTATTTTTGCATTAGAAAATTGCAAAAATTATAGATTGCTCTTTAATTTCTGGAGACAGTCGTTTAGTTATAGATTACTGGTCTTCGGCATTTTCATGAAAATAATTTAGAGTTAGATACAATTTCTATATCAAATAAGTAATTCTTATGAGAAAAGAATTTGAAAAATAAAGGAGTGATAAAAACATATTTCTGGAGATATCAATCCAGCGAATTTAGGTTTTGCAATAGAGTTATAAAATTGGGTGATAAGTTTGTTTTTATTTAGTGATCCACATTTAATAACAATGGGGATAGGTTTTCGAGTCTGTTTTTATTAATATTTTTAGGTACTGAACGAAACAACATTTGCAAAATTATGCTGTTCTTGTATTGGGAGTAGTGCAGAGTTAATATATACATAAAGTATTATGGCGAATCTAGACTATCAACTTTTACCATTACATTTATATGCAATAGTAATAATACTTTCATATTTATGATGTTTTTCACAGTGAAGTTTTATTTCAACGAGTTTATTTTTGGTGTATGGGAGACATTTTGCAATAATTGATACTGATATAAGGAGAATGCATGACTTTGCTTCTCCAAAGTTTTGACACCTCATTTCTTTATTTTGTTTAGTGCTGTGGTGCTCTTTTATACATTTTGAGATTTAGACCAACTAAAACAGGCTTCATTATGTACATAGCTTTATTGCAGCCGGCAGTTTAGCTAATGTACTTTGTTAATATTAAATTGGGGAACAAATTATCTATTTCTGTTAATCGTCCACCATCATCAACTGCAAAACTGACTGACTATGTATGGGTTCATGGCCTTTATTATTTATTCTCTATCGCAGGTATATATATAGCTTTAAGTATTATTTACCTATTTAAAAGAAATATATCAAAATATGGTAGTTGGAGAAAATATTAATATATCTGGGAAGTTGAGTTACGACTTCCCTTTTTACACATTTTTGAGATTGATTGAAATAAAAGATAATATATTATTATTAGTGTAGATAATGTAGCACTCTATATAGTTAAGTGCTATTATCAGGAGATAATCATATATGAAGCTAGACCCTATCGGAGAAAGAGCTGTAATAAACCAATTAGAAGAAAGAGACTAAGAGTGGAATTTACTTAGTTCAAAGACTGCTCTGCTGACAGCCAGAATCAAGCAGAAGTTGCTGCTTTAGGTGAGAGAAAAATTAGAAGGTATAGAGTTGGCATACAAGTAATTTTCAATAGATTTTCGGAAATGAAATAGAAGATGGAGAAGAAAATATTTAGTAGTGAATGCTGAAGATATTTTGAAGCAGTTGTCGAATAATAGGAGGTTAATGAAATGGCAAAAAGTCATAAAATTTAATGATGAAGCTAGATTAGAAACAAGTGAGTTAATATTCTCGCTGATCGCAGCAAAAGTTACTCTATGTGATCAGAGGGGAAGAAATGTTGTTCTAGCAATCTTTATGGTGCTCCCCAATTACAGGTGAGTGGAGTTACTGGTTACAAAGAAACAGAGTTAGAAGATCCTTTTTGAAAATATGGGAGCAGCTTAGTTAAAGAAGTTGCAATTGTCCTCAAAATGATGTCGCAGGATGATGGTACAATAACTGCTTAATTTTAGCACAAAGTCTATTGCTGAAAGAAGGATTAAAAATGCTAAGTGCTGAGCACACTCTTTTCTTAAAAGAAAGGACAGAACTTTGCTGCCAAAGAAGCTGTGAAGTTTAAAAGATGTGTTTATAAAGTGAATCTAATGAAGAAATATCTCAAGTTGCATCAATTTCAGCTGGAGATGAAGAAATAGGAAAGGTAATAGCACAGTTAGCTGTGGATGCAGTGTTGTGAAACAGGAGTTATAACAGCTGGGAAGATAGGTCAAATCTCTTGAGACAACTTTAGAAACTGTTGACAGATGCGACGTGATAAAGGATATGTTTGCTCCATACATGGTAAAACATAGATTCTGTTAGACGATAGCTGAATTAGATAATCCATTAATCTGATTAACAGATAAAAGATTAGTTCTAAGAAAGAAACTCACTTTGTTAGAACAAACAGTTCAAATGTCTAAACCTGTTTTAATAGTTGCTGATGACATAGAAGGAGAAGCTCTAACTACCCTTGTGCATAAATAAATTAAGAGGAACTTTAAATGTTGTAGCAGTAAAAGCACCTAGCTCACGGATAGGCTATGTTATTTCTTGAGAAGATATGGCGATACTAACAGGTGGAGTGAAGTTATATCTGAAGAAAAGGAATGTAGTTAGAAGTAGTCTATTGGAACAATTGGGAAGAGCTAAAACTGTTAAAGTTACAAAAGATTTAACTGTAATTGTTGATGAAGTGCTGAGAGCAAAAGACATATCTGCTAGAGTTAATCTATCAGTCAACAACAGAAGAAACCATGCTGACTGCATTGATAAAGAAAAATTGCAAGAAAGATTGGCAAAATTATCTGGAGGTTGCTGTTATAAAAGCGGAGCTGCTACAGAAGTTGGATGAAAGATAAAATTAAGAATAGAAGATGCTTTAAATGCAACAGAGCTGCTGTTGAGAAGGAATAGTTGCGGGTGATCAATTCTATTAGATATGGTGATTCCTGATGAAGATTTCAATGAAAACGTGAAATTGCTATGGGTGTGAGGTGTAAAGAGCCCTTCCAGAAGCTCCTATTAGCAAATAGCAGAAAACCGTGGATTAAATGGTGGTGTGGAGTTTTAGAGTAAAGAATGCTCACCTAAAGCGTTTTTGGATTTGATGCTAAAAATGAAAAATAATGTTAATATGAGTAGAATCTGAAATTATAGATCCCAAAGTCACAAGAGTTGCACATTACAAAATTCTGCTTCTGTTGCTGATTACTTTTAACTACAGAAGTTGAGTATAGCACATAAAAGAAAAGAAGAAAAAGCTTCCAATGGGTGCTGAAGTGCGAATGCACAGGAATGATGTAAAGGGAGAAATTTGTGTCAAATAAATTAGTTAATTTAAAAGTCCAGTAAAGAAGTGTTTTACTATGAAGAAATTATCATTCCAGAGAATTGCAGGAAATGAAAACGTCGTTAGTGACTTCTCGTAGATACAGCATAGCTTGGTTTTGTAGTTATATCAAGATAAAATGAATAATATAGTAATTAGCAGCAAGTAAAATTATGAAAACTCTCCTGGAGTAATACTTCAAGGTGATATGGATATGGTTTCGTGAAAAGATTTGAGATTCCATTACCATAATTTTAAAACAGATGGAATTGATTTAATAGTAGATGGATATTTATTGAGCTATTAAAACTACTCTTTGGAGCTGATATAATGGACAGCTGTTGCTATGGGACTAGCTGTTCTTGGAAGATACACTATGAACATCTCAAATTGAATTACTTTGTTACTGTAGAAGAAGACAACAACAATGGGAGGGAGCTCTTGGGCTAGAAGATAAGATGTAACAGGACAGCATCAGTGTGATTCAGAAGAAGAGGCATGGGTAGCAACCCAGTACTGGTGAGAAGAGCTATAGAGCAATATTTTACGATAAGAAAGAAAACTTAATATCGCTAATCCGGAAATTCTTTGGGATTAGAAGTTATCTATTTGAGAGGACATTCAGGGCAGAAATTCATAAGAATCAGATTAAATGCAAGCCAAGTTATCAATGAATTAATAATACACTAAAGAAAGAATTTGATATGAAAGTGCGTGGATATTAAAGGTGGAACTAAAGATAATTACCATCCCTAGAGAATGCTATTTGATATAGCTATCGATAAGGATGCTTCAGAAAGTGCACTCTGAAGTGAAAGAAGCTGAAAACTTTGAAAACAACAAATATAAAGCTCAAGATGAAAATATATAACTTTTGGAAATAACTAAACTTGTGTGAAGTCTCTAATGAGGCTTTCTCTATTGATGTATTTGAAAGACTTCTTTTATCTCTAATAAATAGCACCTACGGAGTAAATGACTTGGTTAAAAGAATGTCCTGATATAGTTGAAAGTTCTGATAATCTAGTCACAGTTAAACTTATAGATGATAAAATATCTATTGTGCTACTGCAAGTGTTCTGAACCTAGTGTTTTAGATAGCTTAGTTATGTATGAGAATATTATAAAAGACATAAAAGTAAATTATGAAGTTGGTGAAGGATATCCCGAGATGATTTGACCCATTCAATGGCATAGAGTACAGCAGCGGTAAAAACTTATAAAGAGTTTATTTGTAGGAAGATACATGCAAGTGACAGTTGGTCTATGCTGGACTTGGATAATGGAGCAATTTCTGCACTATCCCTGACTTGAGATATGATCAATGGCTTGTATCGCAACATTTTATGATGCTTTTCATACCCTAAGGATGGAGATAGCTTCTGCTGAAAAATACCATAAACACTTCTTTAGTTGAACTATTAAAAACTTAAAAAAATGCAAAAGGGTTAAATTAAAGGTTGTTTGTCAAATAGTGTTGATAAAAAGTTTGAACTATGACCCGATAAATTAAAATTTTGAGAATTAACTTAGAATTCTCTTTTTTAGAAGTGTTAAGAAAACCTTCAAAAATTTTAATTTGATAATCACCTTTTTTTAATAACTTAGCAATATTCTTCTGGAAAATGTTATTATCTTGAATATTTAAGATATTTTGATAAGACAGATAAAATAATGAAATCACTTTCTTTTTAGTTATTTTTAGTGATTTAATTTAACAGGAAAATTTTATTATCTCAACTTTTTTTAAAAATAGTGATAAATTTTTTTCTATCCTTTCCATTTATTATCCATCATTTTATTATTTTATTTTTTTATTGAATACTTTTCATGATATTTTTTTTTACAAGACATTATATTTTCACAAAAGATTTTACCATTCAATATAAATTAGTTTTGCATCTTCATTTTATTTTCTTTAATCATATCATAGCTTATTAATATATAATCTTATATAATTCAGTATATATTTTAAAATGGATTCCATTCTCTATCAATATAATTTACAATAGTTAGATATATTCTATAATATTCTTCAACTAAATCATTACCATTCTCATTCCCTAGAATATGAGGAATCTCTAATTCTTAATTCATTTAATTCATTACAATCTTGTCTTTATTAAGTGCAAGACAGGCGGCAGTTGTGATAAAACAAAAACTACTAGATGATGATATAGTTGAGATGTAGAAGTATAATCACTATTTTTCATTATAGCTTTTTCTCTTTTCTTTTTAATTCATCATTTAATATATCTACAAATTTTCATATTATACTTACATCTTTATAGTTTAGTTTATTTTCATAAATTTTTAGCCTCTTTTAAATTTTTACAACTCCCTTTCCATATTGATACATTTAGCACATTCATACTGTGCTTGGGTTTGTTATTTCTTTTAATAAAGATAAGCATGAGAAATAATCATTAGTTTTACAGTACATTAAACCTATTTTTAATTTATAATCTTCTTTCTTGAATTCCTATCTAAATAAGTATAATCTTGTCACATTATAAGCAAAATTTCATTATTCTCAATTGTCTTTTTGAAATGGAATTTTTTACATTCATTAAATAATATATCGGCAATCATTTCAATAGCTCCTATATGTTCTTTAGAAGCAACTATTTTCAGTTCACTACACCTTTTTATATTTGATAGGAAAACTATTTTTCCAATATAATAATTTGCTTCAGTAACTAAGTTTTCAGCTAATTCATCCAATTTATTTTACATTCAGGATGTTCATTGCTTCTTTATTAATTCAATCCTGCTGTGTCAAAGGTGTTATCTAATGCAGTAAAAAAATAATTAGTAGCCTCAATAATTTTCTCATCTAATAATTTTATTCCTATTAATAATTTTCTTTCAATTTTCAAGCTGAGATATATTAGAAACAGCTTCTTTTAATTCATCCAGGTGATAAATTTAATTCATTTGATATCTATTTTTATTTTGCCTCTCATTTTAATGAATTAGAGAATTCTTTTAATTTTATAATATCAATAGCTTCTAAAGGATAACCTTGTTTATTCTTTTAATAGATAAATCAAAAATTTAAATAAGGAATAATTTACTTTTTTAGATAGCAAATAGTTTCTTTTGCTTTATCAAATTCATTTATAAACATTTAAAAAAATACTTTTATTAAGTAGAAATATCTTTCTGTATTTATATTATTGGAGTAAATCATGTAACAATATGGTTGAAATAGATTTCTCAAATTCTAAACATGTATTATTATTTCATTATAAATTTTATAAACTATTATATTTTTCTAAATGTCTTTTTGTTCTAATAATTTTTTCTATATTCTTGAATATTTTCTTTTATAGATATATTGATAGTTCAGAGATTCTTCTGTTAATTTAGTAATTTATTATTTAAAGTTTCTCTTTTTTCGTAATAAATTTTATAATATCTAAAATGTTTCTTCAAATTCTATTTTACGGTATAATTAATAAGAACCTTATTTTATCTCACATATATCTCTAATTCTTTTTTCCTCTTAAATCATATGCTTTTTATTTTTGATTCGTCTTGTCAATAATTTCTTTTGTACCTAATATTAAAAGTTTCTTGATTTAATAATTTTGAAACTAATTTATTCATTTTTCTTCATTGTCCAAAAGTATTTGTTTACTAATAGTAATTTTACTAATTACTAATAACTCATTATTCTTATCAACATATTCGATGAATAATATATGTTTGATTCAAATATTTAAATTATTAGAATAAAACTTTTATAACTTATGATATCTATGTTGTTTATAAGAGTTCTCTTGTAATAAGCTTATATTCTTCAGAAGAAATAGTCACTATTTTATCCATATAAATACAGAATATTTTATCTTCTTCAATTTTTCAGTAGGAGTATTATCAAGGTAAATTAGTGTTTGTTCTATGGCTAAATGATTTTTATTACGCTTTGATATTTTGAAAAATTTCACTTGCCACATTCAAATTTTAAATAGATATAATGGATTTTCAAAGCTAATTCGAATCAAAACAAAAATTTCTTTTTCCATTAGTATGGCATTTTTTGTCGTATATCTCGCATTATCATTATACATACCCTTTATCTAGAGAAGTGGCTAGACTCAATAATTGAGAGTTTATCATATAAATTTCTTAATTCTGTTGTTGATTTCAATTTCTTCATTCATTAATTTTGAAATAATATTCAAAACATTAAATTGTTGAGATTTCAATGATAATCCTCCTTATTATAATGTTTATCTAACTCATTCTCTAATTTTTGATATTGAATTGATATTTATTCATACATATATATTATGTATATCATTCATAGCTTCACCATATAAGTCAATTATTGTTTTTATTTCCATAATATTTGATTTAAAAATAATATCATTTAATCTATTTCTTTCTTGGGTTTTCTCTTCTCTACAATTTCATTTGATAAATTATTAATAATTTCTTCCAAAATATCATCTTTATGTTGATATTGCTAATTCTAAATAATCTTTAATTTTGCTATATTTCTCATTCTTCTTTCTCTCTTGATGAATAAAGCAACAACTTTAAAACTTACCATTCAGCATCCTGAGCGTTCCACAATATTTACTATGTTTGTATTTCTTGATTAGTCTTTTTATCTGATTTATTGATAACAATACGTATAGGCTCCTCTAAAGTAATTTTTGAATAAAATCAATATCTGGTTCAGTTAAAACACCATTTTCAATGTCCATTAGCCATATGAGATAATTAACTGTTCTTAGTTGAGTATAACTTTATTTTCATCTATTAATTCCATGCAGATAACAAAATCAGCCTTACTATATCCAGGAGTATCTAAAAATACTAAATCTTTTGTAAGGCATATTTGGCTCAAAAATAATTAAGCTATTTCAAATGAGGAAAATCCTATTTTATCACTTTTCAAAATTTATGAGTAAAGTGTAACAGAGACTTCTTTGTCTAATGAAAACATTTAAATTCTCATATATGTAAGCCAATATTTGTTCATTTTCTCCCTCATAAGATATGTTGGAATTGATGTGGTTGATTTTTGATCTTCTAGTAATCTTTCTCCTCTGTATTTTAATATAAGATTTATAATTTAGATTTTCCAGCACTAAATTTACCACCAATTCAACAGATTTACCTTTTAAGCTTTGTACTTTTTGTTCAATAAACATCACTTAATAGTGAGTTTTATTTGTAGTTGTGCTTCGATTAGTTAATTGAATTTCTTTAAAAAGCTGATAAAATTAGTCTCGAAACATATAATCAATATAGTATTTTGAGAAATATCATCTCTTGAAATGAAAATATGTTTGAAATAAGTTTAATTAGCTTTCATATCATTACTTAAATATTTATTATCTTCTTTTAAAATAAAATTATTATCAGAAAAATTTTCAGTGTCTTCATCAATATCAAATATCCCTTACTACATCTCCATTTCAATTATCATATACTCTACTAATAATTTACACAATTCATCATATTTTAATGTGCATTTCTTTATTTTTAATTGCTTTTTAACATATCAATATTTGTTTTTAAATTTTCAATGATATTATCAACAAAGAAAATTCCAGCTTGTTCGAGACATAACATTATTAATCTCACAATTATTAATTTTCTTCTTTTAATAGCTATATCAGTAAATACTTTTGTTTTCAATTAATTTTAGCTGATGAATATCTTCCTTCTTCAGACCTCTCCTGAAAATTTTTCTATTATAAAATTTCCAAAGTTCTTCTTCTTCAATTTTCTATTTCTGGAATTTTATAATAACTGTTTTAAAGGGTGAGAATATCATTTTTCATTAAAATCTTTTGACGTAGCAATCAAATGCACCAATAATTATATTTTTGATAGTATTTTCTAACTCAGTGAAGTTATATTTTTAGAATTCTTCGTTTGTCTTCTTTTGCCTTGCGATATATTTTCTCATATTTGATAAAACATCTGATGCTTCTGCTAGATATGTGTTGTAATTTCATATGTTCTATATTGCAAAAGAGTCCCAAATACCCTCTTCTAAATTCTTCGTGTTTTGTTTCATAGTGGTATAGTGTAAAATCAATATATTTTCTACTTCCAAATCAATGTCAACTTTCCTTATCATTTTAAAAATTCACTAGCTTCAACGTGAATCATCAAAAACATTTTTATTTCTCTTCTCATAGAATTTAATTTGTTTTTCTAATAGATTAAAGTTTATTTTCAAGTTGTTCTTTATCATAAATTTTTAAATCCCTCTTTATTTTGTGTTGCTTGTATCATAATATCCTCTAATAAATTTAAAAGAATCTATTATCAGATAAAAATTTGCTATTCTTTTCACTAATAATTTTTCCTTATCTTTTATAATAAGGATAACTTCTTTTTAATATCATTGATTCAGATAATGATAATAAAATTTTTCATCATCATTAAAATCTTTAAATGTTTTTCAATTGTTCTATTATGCAGTTCTCTTCTTTTGATATGAGATCACTTGTTTCTTTTTGAATACAGAAAATAATATAGATGATATATAACTTAGGTAAAGAATCCTGGATTTTTCAAAGGTCTCAAAGTTATAACCATTAGATAAACATTTTTGCAATATCTCTTGCTTGTTTATCATATATTGCTGATGAATGATAGGCTGTTTTTATATCTTTTGAATTATTATCATCTAAAATACCTGAGTCAATTTTACTACCCTATTATAATAATAGTTTTCCTAATCCTTCATTTTGGTAGGAGTTTTTGACATAAAAGTAATATCTTCTTTTGAAATTGTCACAATAGCTAATAAAAATACAACATCACATTCAGCTAAAAATGTAGTTTCACTTCTGCTGATAATGGGATCATTAAGTCCAGGAGTATCAACAATTTCAACTGGTTTAGCATTTTCTTATTCATTTTTAATTCAACATGTCTTACAATAGAGTAAAATTCTCCAATGCTCAATATAGTTATTTAATTCAAATTCATATTTTCAAATTTAAGTTCTATTGTTTTCCAAGATAATCAGTTAAATTCTTATTTGATTTATTAAACATGTCAGTTAATTCTTCGTGAAGATAATTTCAATGACTCTTTTAACTTTATCTTTCATTTCTTCTTTTAGATTTTAAGGTTCTATACGAATAATTTATTCCTCTTCCCGAAAATTGATTTTTGTTTTCTTTCATATATATACTCAGAATAGTATTTATCAAATTCTCTATCCTTATTCATTAGAAGTTCTTGAACTCTTTCCCAATCTTTTACTATAAATACAATTTTATGAAGGAAGCTCTGTAAGCTATTTTTGTAAGAGCTGCTGTCATTGGATGCTGCCTTTGGTAAAATGTCATTTCCATCAAATAATAAAAGCATTTAAAATGAAGATTTACAACTACTCAGCAATCCCAATTTTAAAGCAATCTTCCTTCTTGAGTAGAATATTATATATATCAGTTTTGAATTCTATCCTCAATATCCAAAAATAATCTCTTGAATAAAATCCATTATATTCATTTAAACCAGTTAAAATTTTATCAACAACTACTTCATATTTTATTTGCATTACACCTACCCTCTTATCAATATCTTGCTCAATAGAAGCTATAAAATTGATGTAATCTGTTTCAACTTTTTCTCTAAAAGCAATTTCTACAAGACATTATTTTCAATATCAAGATTTCTTGTATTGGTTTGAAATGATATCTATCATCACTGTTTTCAACTTTTTGATAAAGAAATTGTCCAATTCATTTTCTTAATTTTTAATAATTTTGGGAGATAATTTTGATACTGATTGCCTCTATTAATTGTTGTTCATAGTAGTACCAGTAAGCACTTTAATTGCTTTTTATAATATCAATCAAATACAATTAATAATTCTGATGGGGAGACACTACCTAGTTGTAATAGTAATGCTGACCCCACAATTCTGTATGTGTTGAAGCTATTTTTATTAATTTGTCTTTCTTGCTTTCATCTAAGTAGGAAGAACTGAACTATTGTCAGAGTTAGAGTTTTTCAACTTTTCATAAACACTCTCAACAACAACCTTTAATTCATCAGAATTATCATAAATATTTAAGAACTATAATTTAGATAGAAATCTTCATATGCAATTGAAATACTCTTCTACCTCTAGGAAAATCATAATAGGTCTAATTATTTCAACAACTTTTTCTTGTAGCATTTCAACTCCTCCTTTGAAAGCTTCTACTAATATTTCAGTATTAGAAATTAGTTGAGGAATAGATAATTGAACAAAATATGTTTCTTTTCACTTCATTATAGATTTTATCCTCAACTATAAATCTAATTGTTCAAGTAATTTCTTTTTAGCATTTCTCTTTTCAAAATTTCTTCTTCAATTTTCAGTAACATCTAGCTTCATTAGATTTTATAATTTCTAAAAGCCTCAATAATTAAATTACATTTTTATTTAATTCAGAACGTAGCTATGCTTATCATAAGATATTGAGATTAAATGTTCTAATTCTTTCAATTTTATTTTCAACATCATTATCATAAATTGATGTACAAATAATTGGAAAAATTTCTTCGAGTTGAAGTTAAAAGTAAATTTTCAATATGCTCTTTTACTTTTGAACTTCTTCTTCAATTTTTATCACATTTATTTATAATAATAGCATATCCATACTGTAATTACTTATTTCATTTATAAATTTTTAAGATACTTTCGAAATAGTGCCTCACAGTCTATTACAACTTCAAATGCTGTTTTATAGTCATATATTGCATTAAAAGCTTTATTATGTTTTCGATTCCATAGAATCAAACCAGGTGTATCAGCAATATATAATCAGATTGTTCATTGATATTTCCTGCTATTTATATAATATTCAATATTTTTAGTAGTATCTATATCAATACTCTTTAGATGAGATTTCTCTCCATTTAATAGATTTGCAATAATCTTTTCATTTCCTGAAAAATATAGTTCTGTTCGCAATATCAGTTTCAGTTGTTGATTTTCTTTTGTATATCCAATATATTTATTTAATAATGCTGATTTTCCAACTATATCCTCCAATCATTAAAATATGCACTTTATAGTTATTATTCATAAAAACTATATGTCATCCATAGCATATTAGTTAAACATATTTTTCCGCAACTTCTTGCATGATTACGTATTATTATTATTTTCTTTGAGTAATCATATTTTTCTACAACTCCCTCTATTTAATTTAAAATTCTAATTATAAATAAAAATTCAATTTAAATTTAAATTTTATTATCAAAATAGTTTAAAATGAACATAATTTCCCCTCCTATTAGATAAATATATTTATTATTATATCATAAATTTCATATATAGTAAAATTTAAGAAAAGATACTTTTTATTCTAGTTTTATTTTACTCTTTTTATATAAAGTTTTTATCTATAATATTTCCATCTTCATCATATTCAATAAATTTATTATTTAATTTTTCATTTTGGATAAAATATTTTATTTCACTATCTTGGAGAGAAACTTTAACTTTTACAGCAGCAAATGACTTCTTATTAATATATAAATTTACAATTCTCTTATTAAAATTATTATCTTCAAAAATATAAGCTATTTTTGTGAGGTAGAATCTACTTTACTTTCAGCTTTCGTTAAAAAAGCTGAAGCTATTCTGAAAATTATTATTAAAATATTATCCTAATCTTTCTCAGGTAAACTATTATTGATAAAACTTTAAGTACAAACTAAGTAGCAAAAGATAAAGTGGACTATTTTTAGAAAAATCCTGAATTAGAGATTATTTTAATATATACCAAGATATTATTTAAGCAATAAAGCATAACAACTCTAAAAACTCTGAAAAATATATGAAATATATTGAAAATATCTTGAATCGAATCTTACTAATGGTTTAATAGAAGGTTTAAACAATAAAATTTCAGTAAAGAGAACAGCATTCAGATATTCAAATTTTAGTAATTTTAAAAAGTATGTATTGATTCAAGTAGGTATTATCCCAATTAGTGTAATTTTTCAATGTAATTAATACAATAATGTGATTTAGTTTTAATAAAAGAAATTCTTAAGTTTTAATTCTCAAAAATTCTCTTAATTCTATCAGGTCATAGTCTAAACTTTTATCAACTCTATTTCACAAATAACCAGTATCTTAAATATTTAGAATTTGTACTTTTCCATTTTATTTTCCACTTCTTCTGAATATCTAGCAAGTACAAACATTAAGTCTGATAGTCTATTTACATATTTTTGAATAAGTGGTTTAAATCTTCTTGTGCTGCAGAGAGAAACTCTCCTTCTTTCAGCTCTTCTCACTCACAGTTCTAGCTACATGAAATAGCGCAACTTCATCATCACCAGGTAAAATAAAATGTGTTAATGGAGTGATTTCTGATTATATTCATCAATGTATTCTTCCAATAACTTTATATCTTCCTCTTTGATTTGATCCTTCATCATTCTTTACCTTTATCATCACTAAACTGACCACCTAGAACCAATAGTTTATTTTGAATTCTCTTTTTAATCTTTCTTTTATAACTTTTATGTATAATATCTTGCAAGGCCTATGAAAGAAGAAGTTTCATCTATGCATATAAAACTCAACTTTAAACTATCTTTCTTTCTTTACCGTCGTCAAGTTTCTTATCCTCCTCTTCTTTTCTTCTTTTTATGCTATATTTCCTCCAAACCAAATTATTAATACACTTTCTATTATCTTAGGATAAATTCTTCGTCAAGTTCACTAACATTATGAACTGTCTTCATATTGCTTCTTCAGTTGTTTTGTCTTTAGTTTACCCTTCTAACTGC